>Ga0209136_1000575_pt1 | contig 26230 bp, 25 predicted proteins | sample SaaInl0LU_22_DNA_FD_184640 | JGI IMG/M metagenome (GOLD analysis project Ga0209136, IMG submission 184640) | Marine microbial communities from expanding oxygen minimum zones in the Saanich Inlet - ESP_90LU_22_DNA (SPAdes) (version 2) | ecosystem: Environmental > Aquatic > Marine > Intertidal... | reverse complement strand
GATAGTTTTTAAGTTCTACAAGGTTTATTTGAATATAATTTAGAAAGAGGAAGGTGTTTTTAGTTCAAACACAAAACCTGCATTTGATGGTAATTCATAGGATTCTCTAGCACAAAGATCTAGCACAAAATAGTTCAATTAAAAATCTGACTCTGAAGGTTTAATTAAATTTTTCTAGTTGAGTTTCTTATTATCAAATCTGCATCTAGAATAACATCTTTATAGATAGTCGGTTTCTTTTTCTTTTTATTTTTTATTTCTTTATAAAGTAGTTTAAATGCTTTTTTTCCCATTTCAAATCCGGGTTGATTAATTGTAGTTAAAGACGGTGACATTACTGATGACATAAACCAATTACTAAAACCAACAATACTTATGTCTTCAGGTACTTTAATTCCATTTTTAATAATCTCCGTCATTGCACCAATTGCAACTAAATCAGTATTTATAAAAATTCCATCTACATCATTATGATCTTTAAGTAATTGACTTATACTTTCTTTACCTTCTTCAAAACTCAAATCACCACAATCATTTACATATACTAAAGTTGGATCATACGGTAAACCATAATCTATTAATGCCTGTTTATATCCTAAAAAACGATCAATAGAGTTTTGTGGCAATAAAGGACCTCTGAAATGAGCAATCCTTTTGCATCCTATTTTTATCAAATGTTCTGTTGCCTTGTATGCCGCTTTTCGGTCATTAATAACAACTTTTGAACATCTAACAATTTTGGCAATTTTATCAAACATCACCAATGGCGTCTCATTTTCTATTATTTCTGATAAATGTTTATAATCTCCAGTCTCATTTGCTAACGATATTAAAATTCCATCTACCCGTTTGGTTAACAACAAATCGATCTGTTTTTTTTCTAACTCATAAGATTCGTTGGATTGAAGTGTTATCACTAAATACCCTTTCTTTTCTGCCTGAGAAATTATTCCCTTAATAATGCTCGAAAAAAAATGATGCACGATCTCTGGAATAATCAAACCAATAGTTTTCGATTCTTGTGTTCTTAAATTTACAGCAAATGTATTCGGCTTATAATTGAGCATCACTGCTGTTTCCCTAACTAATTTTCTAGTTTTTTTACTTACATCCGGATATTCTTTTAAAGCTTTAGATACTGTTGTTATAGAAATCCCTAGTTCTTCTGCTATTTGTTTAAGTGTAACCAAACTATTATTATTAAAAATTAAATTTATTCTATGTGTAAATATAGTGAATTATAATTTTCGAAAACCTTTTCGATAAATCGAAAACGATTTCGTTTTGTCTTTTTAATAATTAATTCCCAAATAATAATACTTTCACCAAATAAAATAATAATTATTTGTTAAATTCACATTGATATGAAAAAAAGATTACAGTTTAAAAACTTGCTTTTGATGCTAGTTATGCTATCATCAACGGCCCTTGTTGCTCAGTCAACAATTTCTGGTACAATAAAAGATACCAATGGCAATTTAGTTCCTGGGGTGAACATCCTTTTAAAGGGAACCACTATGGGATCCAGCACCGATTTTGATGGGAAGTACAAAATTTCAAATGTAACCAATACTACCTACACACTCGTAGCTTCTTATATTGGTTATGACAATTTTACCAAAGAAATTACTGTTAATGGTGATCTCAAATTAGACATTATCATGAAAGAAAATGCACAATCTTTAGATGCAATTATAGTTACTGGGGTTGTAAATCCTAGATCTAAATTAGAGTCTAGTGTTTCTGTTTCTACTGTTGGTGTTCAACAAATAGCACAGGCATCGCCAAGATCTGCGGGAGAACTTTTTAGAAGTATTCCGGGGATTCGTGCAGAATCTTCAGGTGGAGAGGGGAATGCAAACTTTAACGTTCGTGGTGTCCCAGTTTCTTCAGGAGGCTCTAGATATTTACAATTACAGGAAGATGGTCTTCCAATAATGTTATTTGGTGATACTTCTTTTGGTAATGCAGATAATTTTTTACGTCTTGATTATAATATTGGAAGAGTTGAGGCAATTAGAGGTGGTTCTGCTTCTACTCAAACCTCTAACGGACCTGCAGGTATCATTAATATGATTAGTAAAACAGGAAGTGTACAAGGGGGTACTATTGGTTCTACTTTTGGGTTAGACTTTCAAACTAGTAGACTCGATTTTGAATATGGAACTCCAATCAGTGAAGGATTGTATTATCATATTGGTGGTTTTATGAGAGTTGGTGAAGGACCAAGAAAAATAGGATACCAAGGAAATAAGGGAGGCCAAGTAAAAGCAAATATTACAAAAGAGTTTAAAAATGGGTACGTACGTACATATTTTAAATTTTTAAATGACAACTCTGTAATGTATATGCCAATGCCAGTAGGATTAACAGGAACAAATGCTGACCCTAATTTTGGGAACCTTCCTGGTTTTGATATTACGACGGACACTCCACATTCTGTAAATATTCAAAACACCTACAGTGTTTACAACGGAAATCCTACTCAAAATGATATGAGAAGTGGTAATAATCCTGTAAGTTCTTCAATAGGTGCAGAATTTTCTTTTGATTTTGGTGACAATTGGAAAGTAGATGGTAAAGCAAGATACTCTAACAATTCAGGTCAATGGAATGCTCCATTTACTGCAAATGTTGGTACAGTTGCAGAAATAGAAGCTTTAGTAAGAGGTGCTTCAGGAGCTACAGGGGATTTGATTTTTCAAGATGGCACCCCTTTTAATCCTGCAAATGGATTGGCACAAGATATTCGATATTTTGATGTAACGATTGAGGATTTAAGTAACTTTTTTAGCGATGTAAAAGTCTCCAAAGCTATTAATGATAAAATCGGAGTTACGGTAGGGATGTTCTCTGCAACACAAAATACAAAAATAGGGTGGCAATGGAGTTCTGCAATTTCAGAAGTAGCAGGAGACGGTTCGGCTAGATTAGGAATTTTTGATGGATTCTCTCAAGGAGGTGCTTACTCATTTGGGCAGCCAGTTTGGGGTAACTGTTGTCAAAGAAAATACAATACTGTTCATAATGTAAATTCTCCTTATGTAGGTATCGATGCAGAAATTTCTGAAAAATTAAATTTTGATGGTAGTATTCGTTTTGAAAACGTAAATGTAAATGGAACGATAAACTCTGGACAATTAAGTAATCTAGATGCAAATGGAAATTTACTTGGATTTGATTATGACAGCGATGGTGTAATTAGCCCTTTTGAATCAACTATTCCAACTATAGCTGGTAACCCTGGACAAGCGATAAGCGACGATTATAATTTTGTTTCGTATTCTGCTGGTTTAAACTACAAAATTAATGATGGAGCTGCTGTCTTTGGAAGATATAGTAAAGGGGCTTCTGGTAGAGCTGCCGATAGAAATAATTATGGTTCAGATGGTATGGGAGATGTACAGTTTGATGAAATTTCTCAATTTGAAGTTGGTTTAAAAAAGAGATTGGATAATGGGGTTTTAAATATTACAAGTTTTGTAAGTAATACCGATGAAGGAATTAGTAACGAATTAAACAGAACTGTAGGAAATCCTTTCAAAGCTCTAGGTCTAGAAGTAGAATCCGCACTTAAATTTGGAGATTTCAGTGTAAATGGTTCGGTTACCTATACAAAAGCAGAAATTGATGGAGGAGCAAACAAAGGCAATAAGCCTAGAAGACAAGCTGATTTTATCTATAATATAGCGCCAACTTATTCTTTTGGTGCAAGCAATCAACACCTTTTGGGAATCACAATATTAGGTACATCTAAGTCTTTTGCACAAGACGACAATGACCTTGTAATGCCAGGTTATGCTTATGTAAATGCAGTAGCAAGCGTTAGTTTAACTAAAGGTTTGTTTTTAATTGTAAATGCTAATAACTTATTTGATACCATTGGTGTTACTGAGGTAGAAGGAAATGGAAACATCGCTGGAGGTTTAGCTGCAGCAAGAACAATTACTGGTCGCTCAACAACAATGACATTACAGTATCGTTTTTAAATACGTTTCTTAGCTTTTAATTTGAATTAGAAATAGGACCAATGAAATACTCATAGGTCCTATTTTATTTCCCTTAAAGAATTCGCTTTTATTTAACTCTAAAAACTAAAATTATCACTTTATAAATTAATTTTGAAATGAAATATTTTATTACCATTGTTCTTTTTTTTATCTCAATTAAGATGAATGCACAAAAAGAGATGCCTCAAACCAAAGCATCAAAAAAAGAAAAAATGATTGTGTACGGTAGTGATAGTTGTCATAGTTGTATCGATACAAAAGCTTTTCTTAAACAAAAAAACATCAAATTCATCTATTATGATATTGATGTAAATAAAAGGAAAGAACAAGAAATGTTGGTAAAACTTCAAAGAGCGAATATTTCTATTTACACTTTAAACCTACCAGTAATAGACAATAAAGGTGATATTTTTTTAAATAAAGGCAACTTTAGAGAGTTTCTGAAAGTTCTAGATAAAAAAACAAAAAAAGATGAAAAATAAAAAACCTTTTTTAGGGTTTTGGCAAATACTAAATATGAATGTTGGTTTCTTTGGCATTCAATATAGTTTTGGTTTGCAACAAAGTGCAGTGACTCCAATTTATGATTTTTTAGGAGCGAGTCCGGATCAAATTCCTATTTTACATCTAGCTGGCCCGGTAACAGGATTGCTAGTACAACCTATTATTGGTGCATTAAGTGATAAAACTTGGAGCCCAAAATTTGGACGACGTAAACCTTATTTTCTAATAGGCGCAATTTTATGTAGTTTAACCTTACTTATTTTCCCATACAGTAGTTCTCTTTGGATGGCTGCAGGATTGCTTTGGATTTTAGATGTTGGTAACAATACAGCGATGGAACCTTATAGAGCTTTAATAGCGGATAAATTAGATGAAGAACAGCAACCTTTAGGTTTTCAAATGCAAAGTTTTTTTACTGGTTTAGGTCAAGTATTAGCTAATTTATCGTTATTTATATTTCCTTTAATTTTTATTGGAACAACAGGCGCTTTACCTACTTGGGTATATGCCTCTTTCTTTTTAGGTGCAGTTTGTTCAATAGGAACAGTATTATGGAGTAATTCCAAAATAAAAGAAATTCCACCATCAACAGAAGAATTAGAAAAACTAAAAGAGAAAAGAAGTGTTTTAGAGCCTTTAATCGAAATTTTTTATGCTATAAAGGATATGCCAAAAGTAATGTGGCAACTAGCATTTGTCTATTTATTTCAGTGGTATGCCTTGTTTTGTTACTGGCAAAACTCTTCTAAAAGTGTAGCGCTTTCTGTTTGGAATACAACTCCAGAAAATAAAGAAGCATATAGTGAAGCCGTAAGTTGGACAGGCTTAGTTAATGGTTGGTATAATGTGGTTACATTTTTAGTAGCTTTTGCTTTAGTAAGGTTTGCAAAAAAATACAGTCCACGAAAAGTACATACATTTTGTTTACTGATTGCAGCTATTGGATTTTTAACTTTTCCGCATATCGAAAATAAAAACCTATTATTCTTTGCGATTACTGGTTTTGGTATTGGTTGGGCAAGTATGATGGGCATACCCTATTTAATGGTAGTTTCAGAGATCCCAAAAGAAAGGTATGGCGTTTATATGGGTATAATCAATATGATGATCGTAATTCCTATGATTATTCAAACGGTCTCTTTTGGTTATATTTTAAAAACCTTTTTGAATAACGATCCAAGAAATGCAATCACCTTTGCAGGAGTTTTGTTAATACTAAGTGCAATTTTCACACTTATGATCAAAAGTGAAAAAATATATTAAATAGAAAAATTGAAGAGAAAAAATAAAGATATAGATATTTTATGTGTGGGTGAGGTCTTAATAGATTTCATCGGCCATCAAACGGATGTACTGATAAATGATACAAGAGATTACCACAGATATTTAGGAGGTTCTCCTACAAATGTTGCCATGAATTCTTCTAGATTGGGTTTAAAAGCTATGATGGTAGGAACGGTTGGTAATGATGGTTTTGGCGACTATATTTTGGAGAGGCTAAAAAATGTAAATGTACTAACAGAAAACATCAGAAAACTAAAAGCGAAACCGACAAGTGTTGTTTTTGTTTCAAAATCAAAAGGAACCCCCGATTTTATTCCTTTTCGTGAAGCAGACAGCTTTATAACAGAAGATCAAATACCAAAAAGTGTTTTACAAAAAACGAACATATTTCACACAACCTGTTTTGCTTTAAGTAAAGAACCTGCTCAAGCTACAATCTTAAAGAAAGCAGCAGAAGCATTCAATTTAGGATGTAAATTAAGTATTGATCTAAACTATGCTAAAAAGTTATGGAATAGTCAAGAAGAAGCAATAAGCGTCATTAAAACATACATTAAGTTCAATCCTCTCATTAAAATTAGTGATGATGATTTGTTACGGCTTTTTGGCAAAAAATTACCGCATCAAGAAATTTTTGACTTCTTTCATAATTTAGGTGTTGACACCATTTGTTTAACGCTCGGTAAAAATGGCGTAAAACTCTCTCAATTAGGAAAAGAAACGATTGTATTACCGGCAATAAAAATAGAAAAAGTAATGGATACAACTGGGGCTGGAGATGCTTTTTGGTCTGGGTTTTTGTATGCTTACATAAAGGAAAAATCTATTGAAGATTGTTTGCAAGTTGCGTTAAAACTAGCTGCGCTAAAGTTGCAAAATGTAGGTAGACTTCCTGATAATATAAATATTTTATCAAAACTTTTGTAAATTATTCTTTTAAATTGTATGTCTAAAAAAACAAACCTAACGATTTCTAATGGTGTTATGTTAAATGCATATCCTGATAGCATTGGCCATAAATTAAGCGACACTATTAAAATGCTACAATTGCCGGAATTTAAAGATGTGTTTTCTTTATTTTATGTGTTACCTACGTTTTTCAATAGTGATTTGGACCGAGGATTTTCAGTAGTTGACTACAACCTCAATGAAGAATTGGTTACTAAAAAAGATTTAAAAGCTTTAAAGGAATTAAATATCATCTTAAAGTTAGATATTGTTCTAAATCATTTATCTGTGGCCTCTCCACAATTTAAAGATTTATTAGAACACGGAGAAAATTCAAAATACAAAGACTTTTTCATTGATTGGAACACTTTTTGGGAAGCAAATGGTAAAAAAAATAGCGATGGTATCATAATTCCAAAGGAAGCGTATCTTAATAAACTCTTTATGCGAAAATCAGGACTTCCAATATTGAATGTCCAATTTCCTGAGGGCTCAGAAAAACCATATTGGAATACTTTTTATCAAGAAATAAAATTCAATACAATTGAAAAGGAAGATTTAAAGGTGATTGAAGGATTGAGTGCAAAAAATGCATTGTTAATTTGTGAAAAAGTAAATTTTGCGATTAAAAATAATTTAGAATTAAAAACTTTTAATTTCAATGAACTTGAACAATATAAAGCAGCAACCCTAAATATACTTTACAAAAACAGGTCGTATTTAGGTCAGATGGATGTAAATGCAAAATCTGAATTAGTTTGGGATTTTTATGAAGAAACACTGGCAAAAGTAAAAAGTTTTGGTTGTAAAATTTTACGATTAGATGCATTTGCATATTTACACAAAGAAATAGGTCAGACTAACTTTTTTAATAAACCAGGTACTTGGAATTATTTAGAAAGAATTAATCAAATTGCTAAAAAAAACGATTTAATTTTACTCCCAGAAATTCACGCAGAATATGGTTTACAGCTTCATGATGAAGTTGCCAAAGAAAACTATAAAATTTATGATTTTTTTTTACCTGGCTTAATGATTCACACCCTTGAAACAGGAAATAACAAAGCACTAATAACTTGGATAAATGAAATTATAAACAAAGGATACAAAACAATAAATATGTTGGGTTGTCATGATGGTATTCCTGTTTTAGATTTAAAAGGAAAAGAAGTTGATGGCAATTACAACAAAGGTCTATTAGAAGATAAAGAGATAGAAAGTATAATGAACACGATTATGGATCGAGGTGGAAGAGTAAAAAATTTGTACGATCCTTCAGGTAAAAAATTATCTTATTACCAAGTTAACGCAACCTTTTTTAGTGCTTTAGGAGAGGTTGAACAAAAGTTATTGTTAGCAAGGGCTATTCAGATGTTTATGCCTGGTATTCCACAAGTCTGGTATTTAGACCTTTTTGCAGGTACAAATAACTATGTAGCTGTTGATAAAGCTGGGAGTGCTGGCCATAAAGAAATCAACAGAACATCTCTTTCTAAAGAAGAAATTGAGCAAGGTTTGCAAAAAAAAGTTGTAAAGAATCAACTTAAAATAATGCGTTTAAGAAATACTTTAAAAGCATTTTCAGGTCTAATAAATATCAGAGAGGTTTCTACGAACAAATTGAGTATCTCATGGCTAAACAAAGATTCTAGTGCACAATTAGAAGCCAACTTAGAAACATTTATTTTTTCTATTTCCTATGAAGAAGATAATAAAAAAGTGAAGTTAAATTTTTAATTTAATCAAAAAATTAAACCACTACATCAATCCACTTTTATTAAACGTTGAAGAAGAGAAATTAATGAAGGTTAAAGTCTTTGGATAATCGTATTTTATCTAACACAAGAGTCTAGCACATATAACACAAAAAGGATTATATATTTGTAACCACTTGAAAATGAATGAATAAAATTGAGTGAATTTAGGTAGTGAGGAGTGTTATGAGCCCGACGAGCTACCTACTGCTCTATCCCGCGATTTAGACTGCAAATATAAGATAGTTTTTAAGTTCTACAAGGTTTATTTGAATATAATTTAGAAAAAGGAAGGTGTTTTTAGTTCTAACACAAAACTTGCATTTGATGGTAATTCATAGGATTCTCTAGCACAAAGATCTAGCACAGAATCAACAACTATTTTTTTGAATTTCAATCAAACTTGAACCCTTTAAGAATTAAGCCTAACACCTTTGAAAAAACCAATCGTAAAATCTACAACCCATTTTAGAGTTAAAAGTCCGAACCATAAAATATAAATAGCGGCATACCAAAATACTTTAATCAAATTAACTAAGAGAATGATCACCATATAGATCACCTGAAAGGTTGCAGTGTTTTTTCCTCTTACTTGAACACCTCCTAATTTGAAAATAGTCCCCAGTGAAATAAGTATTCAAACTGAGACAAAAATTGCCTTTAAGAAATCATATTGTTTACTTTCTCAATGAGGGTATTGGTTGTAACCAAACCTACAGTCCTGTCAAGAATTTTATCTCCTTTTAAGAAGAATAGTGTTGGTATACTTCTTACATCAAACTTGGCAGTTAACTCTCTGTTTTGGTCCACATTCACTTTTCTAACTTCTATATTATCTTGAAATTCATATGAAATTTTTTCAACCTTTGGCATCAAGGTTTGGCAGGGTCCACACCAATCAGCATAAAAGTCAAGTAAGATAGGTTTTGGTTGATCTGTAAGTTCGTAGAACTCATTAATGTCATTGATACTTTTCATAATCGTAAATTTTATAGTACAAATTTCGATTAAGAGGCATGAGTACCTGTCGTCAGAAATTCCCTAATTATTATCTTTTTTTCCTGAGATATTCATCCTATATGAAATGGGTGAGTGCCCTGTTTGTTTTTTGAAAAATCTTGAAAATGATTGAATGTCATCATAGCCTATTTGATAGCCTATTTCTTGAACCTGTAAATTACTATATCCCAAAAGTCTTTTTGACTCTAAAATTTTTCTATTTTGAATAAATTGTAATGGACTTTTTGAGCTATGTTTTTGAAAAATATTGGATAATGTTTTGGGGGATCTGTTGAGTAATGAAGCATAATCAGCAACCTTATGTTTATCCCTAAAATGTTGTTCCACCAGGAAATTAAACTCTCTTATCAAAGAGGTTTCTTCTTCATGAATCAAGTTATTTTGATCCTTATATATGCGTGTACAAAGTATTACGTACCTTTTTAACATTGTACGTATCATTTCTATCTGAAAACTATCCTGTTCCTCAGATTCAAGGAGAAACATTTTCCAAAAGCTCTCAAACTTACGAATATCACTTTTGGGTATTTTAATTACAGGTGTGTTGGATGATCCAAAAAACAGAACTCCCTTACACCCTATTTCAGAATCATGGTCAATTATGCAAAAAAATGATCTGTTGAATCTAATAAATTGAATAACTCCTATTCTATTTATTTCAATTTTATGAAACTCGGTTAGGAAAAGAATTTCATTTTTATAAAACCGTTTAAACTTACCATCAATTTTCAGTTCCGACTGGTCATCTTGAAACCACAAAATAGAAAGAGTCGATTCGATGGATTCTTTGATGACTTCACAATCATTATTATCAAGCACTCTTAATTCAAAATATTCGTCTGTTGGTCCCTTTAAGTACATTGTGTTACAAATATAGAAGTTTCATCCTATTAAAGGATGAAACTTCTTAAAGATTAAATGTTACTGTGCCGTTAAATTGCCTTTGAATCATTGATGATCCAATCCCCCTGAACTACCCGAGTAACATAGCAATTATCTGCTTCATATATAAGAAGTTTTTTCTCTTCATCGGATAGATTTCCTTCTATAGAAATCTCAGAATCAACAGTTGTTATAAATGTTCCGTCAACATTTCTCTTTGCAACTTGAGATAAGTGAGCGTTCACTTCACCGATTTCAATACCCTTTCTTCGTGCAACGTTTCTAATTGTTGCGACTTTACACATAGAAATCCCCGAAAGTAGTAGTTCTGTTGGAGACATTCCTAAATCGGTTCCCTTGACCTCTAAAGGTTCATCGCCAATAATAGTGTGCTTTCCATTTGTGATAATTGATTGATATCCTTCAGGGATATTTTTGATTTTAATTTCAGTAGCCATGGTGATAATTTTAATTTTTTAATTTGTGAACAAAATACCAAAGTGGTAATCCGTAAGCGATATGTCTCGCAAGAGAAATAAATGGAACTAAAGCGCCAAGTTCAATACCTGCAATACCTGCGCCAAGAAGAGGAAACATAAAAAACCAAACTAAAGCGATGGTTTCAGTGGTTACAAACAGTAAGGTTCTAACCCAATTAGGTCCCCATAGAGAAGGTGCTATTCCTGCATAAAGTATTCCTAATAAAATACCATTTGAATAGTGCCCAAATACCCCATATAATAATCCTAATCCTACTTTAGAACCAATAAGATTTGGAATGTCCCACCAGTTACCTGTGAGTGCTAATCCTAAAAGGTCAAATAGTACGGTCCCTACAATTCCTCCGATTATTGCATTTTTCCAATTAATTGATGTGTTTTTCATAATATATATATAATTTTTAATTATGCAAATATCGTGTGGTGTACTTCCATATCTGTTGGTCAAATTTCCTGAAGGGTTAACACTTTTTCCCTTTAACTGAGATAAACACAAAAAAGCCTATACACCATAACAGTTTTATCAATTGAAGTTCCTTTATCAATCATTGAAAGTTGCAACCGGACTAAACCCTTGTAGAAAAAAAAATGTCTGAAAATGAAACGATAAAATTAAGTGAATTAGACGCCAATGGAGATTTAATTGGTTTTGACTACAACAGCGATGGCGCAATCAATCCTTTTGAAGCTACGATACCAACTATAGCTGGTAATCCAGGACAAGCGATAAGCGACGATTATAATTTTGTTTCTTACTCAGCAGGTTTAAACTACAAAATCAACAGTGGAACTGCGGTCTTTGGAAGATATAGTAAAGGAGCTTCTGGTAGAGCTGCAGATAGAAACACTTATGGAACCGATGGCTTAGGTGATGTACAGTTTGATGAAATTTCTCAATTTGAACTAGGTTTAAAAAAGAGATTGAGTAATGGAGTCTTAAACGTTACAGGTTTTGTAAGCAACACGGATGAAGGCATTAGTAATGAGTTAAACAGGACTGTTGGAAATCCATTTAAAGCTTTAGGTTTGGAAGTTGAATCTGCTTTAAGGTTTGGAGATTTCAGCTTAAATGGTTCCGTTACGTACACGAAAGCAGAAATTGATGGTGGAGACAATGCAGGAAACAAACCAAGAAGACAGGCTGATTTTGTATACAACTTCGCACCAACATATTCTTTTGGAACGAACAAGCAACACCTTTTAGGAATCACAATATTAGGTACATCTGAGTCGTTTGCACAAGACGATAATGATCTTATAATGCCAGGTTATGCTTATGTAAATGCAGTAGCAAGAGTAAGCTTAACCAAAGGATTATCTTTAAGTGTAAATGCGAATAATTTATTCGACACCATTGGTGTTACCGAGGTAGAAGGAAATGGGAACATAGCTGGCGGTTTAGCTGCAGCAAGAACAATTTCTGGTCGTTCTTCAACAATGACATTACAATATAGATTCTAAAATAACGGTTTTATTAATTAATTTTTGTTTGGATTAGAAATGGAGTCAATGAAAATTCGTTGACTCCATTTTATTAAAAATCAAATCTAAAATTAAGTTTGCACTTTATTTCAACGAAAGAAAACTAAATTTACCGACTTTTAAATAAATTTTTAAAATGAAATATCTACTAAGTGCCGTTCTTTTTTTTCTCACAATTCATATCAACGCACAAAAAGAATTTAGACAAATTAAAGAATCTAAAAAAGAAAAAATAATAGTTTATGGCAGTGATAGTTGTCATAGTTGCTTAGATACAAAAGATTTTTTAACAAAAAGAAATATCAAATTCATCTATTATGACATTGACCTCAACACAAAGAAAGAACAAGAAATGTTAGAAAAACTTCAAAATACTAACATTCCTATAAACACTTTGAACTTACCCGTAATTGACAATAAAGGAGCTATTTATTTAAACAATGGCAACCTTAACGAGTTTCTAAAATTTCTAGATAAAAACATAAAAAAAGATGAAAATTGAACTACTTGTCCATCCACTTCTAAGCAAAATCGAACAAGAAGAACCAATGAAGATTCAATTATTTGGACAGCTCTCATTTCACCTAACACAAGAGCACCAGAGGTAAAACACAAAAACAATTGTGTTTTAGCAACTCCCCAAAAAAAATTAAAGTATTTGAAACAAGTTGGCAAGAACGGTTCTGAAACCGCAGAACCAACATTTCTTAAGCACACTTCGTTTCAATTGTTCTTTCCAAATAAAAAATGGCTTTTTTCAAGGCCAAAATCCAACTTGTTTTTAAACAGCTCTTTACTGTGAACAAAACAGCACTACCCTACAAAACTTTCCTTTCCGTTTGTTTTTAGCTCTATGAAAAACGAGTACCTTTGTGCTGTAAAAAACACATCATGACACACAAAGCTGGTTTTGTAAATATTATTGGAAATCCCAATGTTGGGAAATCAACCCTTATGAATGCACTTGTAGGAGAGCGTTTGTCGATCATTACCTCCAAAGCGCAAACCACGCGCCACAGGATTTTGGGAATCGTGAACGGCGATGATTTTCAAATTGTTTTTTCCGATACACCGGGAATCATCAAACCTGCATACGATTTGCAAGAATCTATGATGAATTTTGTAAAATCTGCCTTTGACGATGCCGATGTGTTGATATACATGGTCGAAATCGGAGAAAAAGAATTGAAAGACGAAGCTTTTTTCCAAAAAATCACCCATGCAAAAGTTCCCGTTTTGCTCTTGATCAATAAGATTGACAAATCCAGCCAAGAAGAAGTAGAAGAAAAACTCGCCTATTGGCAAGAAAAAGTTCCGAATGCGAACATTTATTTGATTTCTGCTTTGGAAAAATTTGGAATTGAAGGCATCCTAGATAAAATCATTGAAATCTTGCCTGCTTCGCCTGCCTTTTACCCAAAAGACCAACTGACAGACAAACCCGAACGCTTTTTTGTCAACGAATGTATTCGTGAAAAAATATTGATGCATTACAAAAAAGAAATTCCCTACGCCGTAGAAATAGAGACCGAAGAATTTTTTGAAGACGAAAAAATCATCAAAATACGCGCCATTATCATGGTCGAACGCGAAACGCAAAAAGGAATCATCATCGGACACAAAGGAAGTGCACTGAAACGCGTCGGAATGGAAGCTCGGAAAGACTTGGAAAAATTCTTCGACAAAAAAATATTTTTAGACCTCTATGTCAAAGTCAACAAAAACTGGAGAAATGACTCCAAACAATTGCGTCGTTTTGGATACAATGATTGATCCCAATGTTCTCTCGCCTTTATTGTTTTTCTTTTGACCCTCTCTTGGAATAAAAAGCGTAATTTTGCAAAAAAAATGAATCCATTCAAATGAATACTATCGTAGCCATCGTAGGAAGACCCAATGTAGGGAAATCAACTTTATTCAACAGACTTGTGCAACGCAGAGAGGCCATTGTTGACTCTGTTAGTGGAGTTACCCGTGACCGTCATTATGGAAAAAGTGATTGGAACGGAAAAGAATTTTCATTGATTGACACAGGTGGGTACATCGTTGGATCTGACGATGCTTTTGAAGGAGAAATTCGAAAGCAAGTGGCTTTGGCCTTGGAAGAATGTGATGTAATTGTTTTTGTGGTAGATGTTACGGATGGTATTACGCCCATGGACGTTGCAGTTGCCAAACTTTTGCGAAAATCGAAAAAGCCAATTTTCTTAGCGGTCAACAAAGTAGACAACGCAATGAGAGCAGAAGAGGCCTACGAGTTTTACAATTTAGGGTTGGGCGACTATTACACCATTTCTTCGATCAACGGATCTGGAACAGGTGAATTGCTGGACGCTGTTGTGAAAGACATGCCTTTTCCGGAGGAATTCAATGAAGAAGAAAATAAGGAAGAAGAATTGCCTCGTTTTGCTGTCGTAGGAAGACCCAATGCAGGAAAATCCTCTTTTATCAATGCGCTTATTGGAAAAGAAAGAAATATTGTAACCGATCAAGCGGGAACTACACGAGACGCCATCGATACAGAATACACCCGATTTGGTTTCAAATTCAACTTGGTAGACACCGCAGGAATTCGAAAAAAATCGAAAGTTTCAGAAGATTTGGAATTTTATTCCGTAATGCGTGCTGTGCGTGCCATTGAACACTGTGACGTGGCCATTTTAATGATCGATGCTACCCGAGGATTTGAAGGACAAGATCAAAATATTTTTTGGTTGGCCGAAAAAAACAGAAAAGGAATTGTAGTTTTGGTAAACAAATGGGACTTGGTCGACAAAGAAACCAACACCATGAAAGAGTTCGAAGCCTACGTTCGTAAGCAAATTGAGCCTTTTACCGATGTCCCAATCATTTTCACCTCAACCATTACCAAACAGCGTTTGATCAAAGCAATTGAAACCGCTGTAGAAGTCTATCAAAATAAAAAGCGCCGCATTGCAACAAGCAAATTCAACGAAACCATGTTGGAAGTCATTCAACATTACTCCCCTCCTGCCATCAAAGGTAAGTTTGTGAAAATAAAATACTGCATGCAACTTCCTACACATACTCCCCAATTTGCATTTTTCGCAAACCTACCCCAGTATGTAAGAGACCCTTATAAAAGGTATTTGGAAAATAAATTGCGTGAAATTTACGATTTTAGAGGAGTCCCCTTGACCATTTATTTCCGACAAAAATAAGCACGCAAAACAAGCATAAAACAAAAAGAGACCGTCGAAACGGTCTCTTTTTGTTTTTAAAATAGATTTTTCTATTCCAAAGCACCAATATAACGCTCGGCGTCCAATGCCGCCATACATCCCGTACCTGCTGCTGTGACGGCTTGACGGTATTCCTTGTCTTGCACATCTCCTGCTGCAAAAACACCCGGAATATTTGTTTTCGTTGACTTTCCTTTCGTAATCAAGTACCCTGCTTCGTCCATATCCAACACCCCATTGAAAATAGTAGTATTTGGAGTATGCCCAATAGCAATAAAAACTCCAGTTACCGGAATGTCGTGTTTTTCGTTGGTTTTGTTATTCACTGCGCGCACACCTTCTACCACATGCTCTCCCAAAACCTCGTCAATTTCTGTATTGTACAATACTTCTAAGTTTTCCGTTTTTTCCACTCTGTGTTGCATTGCCTTGGAAGCTCGCATGTGGTCTTTTCTTACCAACATGGTTACCTTTGTACAAATATTAGACAAATAGGTAGCTTCTTCAGCAGCCGTATCTCCTGCACCAACCACGACTACATCTTGCCCTTTGTAAAAGAAACCATCACAAGTAGCACATGCCGAAACACCTCCACCTTTCAAACGTTCCTCACTTTCCAGACCTAAATATTTTGCGGTAGCACCTGTGGAAATAATCACTGTTTCTGCTTCTATGTGGGCAACACCATCAATGACTACTTTGTGCACCCCTCCAACTTCATTGGAAAAATTCACCTCTGTCGCCAAACCGAAACGCACTTCTGTTCCAAAACGTTCTGCTTGATTTTTCAAATCCTCCATCATGGCAGTTCCATCGGTTCCATTGGGATATCCCGGAAAATTATCTACCTCTGTCGTAGTTGTCAACTGTCCACCCATCTGCAATCCCGTATACATAACAGGCTTCAAATCAGCTCTTGCCGCATAAATAGCAGCCGTGTATCCTGCAGGTCCCGACCCGATAATCAGGCATTTTACTTTTTCAATTGTATCTGACATGTTTCGCATTTTTTAATTTTTATCATTGCAAAAATAGCACAAATAACTCTCCAAAATTCGGATTGTTTATAATTTTTTACAATCCGAGAATAAGGAAAAACAATGTTTCCTCTGTAAGTTCCAATACACACTTTTGTCGTTCAATATTTGGTGAAAATAAATTCCATAATTCGTTGTTTATGTACATTCATTTTAGGTATCTTTGCACCGCTTTGAAATTTTCCAGAAACTTTCAAAGTTCGAACTTTTACAAAAACAGCATTGCTATTACGTAAAATTCGGGGTGTAGCGTAGCCCGGTCATCGCGCCTCGTTTGGGACGAGGAGGTCGCAGGTTCGAATCCTGCCACCCCGACAAAAGCCTGAGAATTTAAAATTCTCGGGCTTTCTTTTTCAATAGAATCACAAAAAATTTTTGTCATTACAAGACTTTTTTTACTTTTGAGTCCACAAATTGATTCGGGATGTGGCGCAGTCCGGTTAGCGTACACGGCTGGGGGCCGTGTGGTCGCAGGTTCAAATCCTGTCATCCCGACAAGCAGACACCTAACTTCTTTGAAGTTGGGTGTTTTTTTTGGGTTTGCACCCAGCTGTACTGCTGTGAAAAAACAAAAAAAACGTCAACATGCGCCAGCAAGTAGCATCCATTTGCGACAAATGAATGCGATGTAAAAAGATTCTCTAAATCCTGTCATACCGACAAGCAGATGCCTCACTTTACAGAAGTTGGATGTGCGTGTGTGTGTGTGTCTTAAAAGAGGCAACAATAAGAAACTACGAACAACCGAAGGCTTGACACAAAAACAATCTTTACCAAAAAAAAAGCCTCAAAATAAATTTTGAGGCTTTTTTCAATTTTTTCAAACAAAAATCTACAATGCTGCTACATGCTTGGTCAGCTTTGCCTGTAAATTGGCAGCCTTGTTCTTGTGAATGATATTGTTCTTCGCAAGCTTTTGCAATTTTGCAACAACAGATGGAAGCAATTTTTCTGCTTCTTTTCTGTCGGTAAGTGCTCTCAAACTCCTAACAGCATTTCTAGTTGTTTTGTGCTGGTATTTGTTTCTCAACTGCTTTTCGCGGTCGCTTCTAATTCTTTTCAATGCTGACTTATGGTTTGCCATAATAAACTGTTTTTAAAAACTTAATTTTTCGTAGTCCGTAGGGGAATCGAACCCCTGTTACCAGGATGAAAACCTGGCGTCCTAACCCCTAGACGAACGGACCGTTTTTTGCTTTTTAAAGCGAGGCAAAAATAGAATCTTTTTTACAACTGACAAAATAATTTTCGCAATTATTTAAAGTTTTCTACTCTGTCTTATTCACTATTTAAAAAAACGCCTGCAGCTCTTTCGAATTGCGGTTGCAAAGATACACTACATTTCAACTTCTGCAAACAAATTTTACTTTTTTTTCAAATTCTTAATAGGCTTTTGCAAAAAGAACCCTCTTGTTCGAAACCGCTCCTGAATACACACATTTTCCAGCTTCATTTTTAGCATCCAATGCAATGCATCGAATGGTTGCTTTGGTCAATTCTTTGATCTTATCTTCCGTTGCTGCAGTGCCATCCCAATGTGCGGAAACAAAACCTCCTTTGTTCTCTAAAACTTCTTGAAAATCCTCAAAATTTTCTACTTCCGTAATATGTTCATTTCTATAGTCAAGTGCTTTTTTGTACAAACTCTTTTGAATTTCAATTAACAAACCTTCTATTCGAACAGCAATCCCTTCTTGCGGAACACTTTCCTTCTCTAAGGTATCCCTTCTTGCCAATTCCAAGGTCCCATTTTCCAGATCTCTGGGCCCCATAGCAATTCTCAAGGGCACTCCTTTCAATTCGTACTCTGCAAATTTCCACCCTGGCTTATGTGTGTCTCTGGCATCAAACTTCACTGATATTCCTTTAGCTTTCAAATTTTTCACAATTTCATTTGCTTTTTCAGAAATGGCACCCAACTGCTCCTCATTCCTATATATTGGAACAATGACTACTTGAATCGGTGCCAATTTTGGAGGCAAGACCAATCCAAAATCATCCGAATGCGTCATGATCAAACCACCGATCAAACGTGTTGAAACACCCCAAGAAGATGCCCAAACATATTCTTGTTTTCCTTGTTTGCTGGTAAACTTCACATCAAAAGCTTTGGAAAAATTCTGTCCCAAAAAGTGAGACGTCCCTGCTTGCAAAGCTTTTCCGTCTTGCATCAAAGCCTCAATAGTATAGGTGTCTTTTGCACCTGCAAAACGTTCGCTCTCTGTTTTGACTCCTTTGACCACTGGCATGGCCATGAAATTTTCTGCAAAATCAGCATACACTCCTTGCATCTTTGTTGTTTCCTCTATTGCTTCTTGTTCCGTTGCGTGCGCCGTATGTCCCTCTTGCCACAAAAACTCCGCAGTTCTCAAAAACAAACGTGTTCGCATTTCCCAGCGCATCACATTTGCCCATTGATTGACCAACAAAGGCAAATCACGATACGATTGAATCCATCCTTTGTAAGTATTCCATATAATGGCTTCACTCGTCGGACGAATTACCAATTCCTCCTCCAATTTGGCATTAGGATCCACCATCAACTTCCCTTCTTTGTCCGGGTTGTTTTTCAATCGATAATGTGTAACCACAGCACATTCTTTGGCAAAACCCTCTGCATTTTTCTCTTCTGCTTCAAACAAACTTTTGGGCACTAACAAAGGAAAATAGGCGTTCTCATGCCCCGTTTCTTTGAACATTTCATCCAAGGCTTTCTGCATCTTTTCCCAAATAGCATATCCATAAGGCTTGATCACCATACAACCTCGCACCGAAGAATTCTCCGCCAAATCGGCTTTGACCACCAATTCGTTGTACCATTTTGAATAATCCTCGCTTCGTTTTGTTAATTTTTTACTCATCTAAAAAAGTTTGGCATAAATATTGTAAATTCAACAATATAGTTCTGTGAATTATTCCACAAAACTACTTAATTTTCAATTCTTCAACAATAAAAAATACAACGATTATGAAAGTTTGTCCCTCTTATTTTCAATCCGCAAGCACTTTTGCTCTTTTGTTGATTTTAGTGAGTACTTTGCAATCTTGCGGAAGCTATCAATACTACGCCGAAAATTCGGACGGTATCTATTCTTCAAACCCCGCTATAAGAAACAAAGAATCCTACCAAAATAACGGACGAATATTTTCGAATGGGATTGCTAATTTGGATTTGAACGGGACTTTGGAAGACGAAATGTATTTTGAAAATGCAGAAAACAACCAAGAGCATGCCATTCAAGAAGGTCGCAATGGCAACGTTTCCATAAATATTGGCGCTGGCTACAATTATTGGGACCCTTTTTGGAACCCCTACCAAGACCCTTATTGGAGCTGGAATTTTGGATATGCAAGACCTTTTGGATTCAACAACCCTTGGAACGGGCCTTATTACAACAATTTCCTGTTCGGAAATTATTGGGGTTGGAACAATGGGTTTATCGCTCCACGTTATCAGCGACAGCGATGGCTATTTACACCAAACCCTAGATACTACGGAAAAAGAAACAACCGAAGAATTGCCTACACAAATCAAAACAAGGCTTACTCAAACAGCAACAGAAGAAGCAACAACCGCATTGCAACTTTTGGGAGAAGAGCCGCATCGAACACGTCAAGTTCTTACAACAACAAGAGAACGACAAATGACCAAAACACAACTTACAGAAGAAGCAGTTCTTCTACAAATAACAACGCTTCCAACAGACAAAAAAGAAGCGAAAATTCAAAAGCATATCGTTCTTCTTCCAATTCGAATTACAAATCATCCAGCTACGCTCCTTCTCGCAGAAGCTCTTCCAACAGTAGCATGAGAAGGTCCTCGTCCTCCGGTAGAAGCGCAGCATCATCGAGAAGAAGATAATTCAAACCCATATATAGATTTAACATGAAACATTTCATTTCTTTTGCTCTTTTGATCTTCAGTGGTTTCTTATCCCACGCGCAAGCTTTGAATTATGAAGGCATTGGCCTTTTAATATCTCGTCAAACCCCCCATGGAACGGCAAGGTTCAATGCCATGGGCGGTGCCTTCGGAGCCCTAGGAGGTGATGTCAGTGCTTCTTATAGCAACCCTGCTAGTGGAGCCGTTTTCAATCACAATGAATTTTCAGGAAGCTTGCACAGCAGCACTACGAAAACCAAAGCTGCTTACTACCAAACCAACACCTACAACGAATTCACCAAAGTCGATGTCCCACAGTGGGGTGCGGTTTTCATTTTCGACAATACCAACCGACAATCTCCATGGAACAAATTCGCAATAAGCATCAATTACAGCCTAGAACAAGATTTCAACAACAATTACAGTGGCAACGGAAAAAACTCAACTAATTTTGCAACATTTATCAACCACCCCAATGACAACAACGACCCACAAATAGCGTATTTGTATTCCGAAAACCAATCTTTTACAAACGATACCAGAGGCCAAAACGAAGTATACACTTTTTCCATTTCAACTGCCTACGAAAACACGTTGTACATTGGAGCTAGCATCAACACCTATGCATTCGACTTTACACAAGAAGCATTTTTATACGAGGACAACACAGATGGCAATGGAAACGAACTTTTTGCAGATTTCATTCAATACCAATCCCAAACAGGAAATGGCATCTCAGCAGGCATTGGGGTGATAGCCAAACCGATCCAAAACATTCGCTTAGGACTTTCCTACCAAACCCCTGTTTGGTATTATGACATTCAAGAAGAATCCAATATCAATGACGCGGATGGCTTTCTAGGAGACACTAGAATTGAAACCAATACCATCGCAACCGTTTATCAAAACAACCCCATATACAATAGCTACAATTACACACTTAGGACTCCCTCAAAAACCACTTTTAGTACGGCTTTTCTGTTCAACAAAAGCGGTCTGATAAGCATCGATTACTCTTTGCAAAACTTTAAAAAAACACATCTAGACGACAGAGGCAACACCTTCAAAGAAAACAACGATCTTATCAGCACCATTGCAAACGAACAATTGAGCACGTTGCGAATAGGTTCTGAGTGGAGGGTGAAACAATGGCGTTTGAGAGGTGGATATGTACAGCAAGAAAACACCCTTGCCCATCAACCCCACAGTTTTGCCCTCAAAAAATATTCCTTAGGGCTCGGCTTCCAATTCAAAAACACCAAAGTTGATCTTTCCTATGAAACAAGCAACCAAAAAGAATTGTACGATTTTTACCCACAATACGATCAAATAGACCCTGCTACCTTAAATTTTAACAATTCAAAAATAGGATTGACCCTGTCCTTTTTGCTATGAACACATCTCATAAAAAACATTTCTTTGACCGCTTTTAAAGTTTGGAAGTTTCTGGCTTTTCCTTTCCGTCGAATTAGTCTATTTTTGTAAAAAATTATGAGCATCTATGACAACTCACAAAATTACCGTTGAAGAGACCAACAATCCAAGTATTGTGAAATTCAACAGCAACCAACTTTTGACAAAAGGAGGAAGCTATCAGTTCAACAATATTGACGAAGCCAAAGAATCGCAATTATCGCAACAATTGTTCCACTTACCATTTGTGAGCAAAGTTTTCATAAGCGCCAATTTTGTGGCCATAGAAAAGTTTGACCTTGTGGAATGGACAGACATACAAGAAGACATTCGAGAATTGATTGAAATGTATCTGAACCAAGGGAACTCGGTAATTACAGACGCAGCAACTCCTAAAAAAATTGTTGTGGAAATTTACGCAGAAAGCACGCCAAATCCATCCGTAATGAAATTTGGCAGCAATCGTTTGCTCTCTGAAAAAGACTACGAATACAAAAAAATAGAAGAAACCACCAACTCCCCCCTCGCAAAAGATCTTTTTGGATATGTGTATGTGAGAGAAGTCTATCTTGCTGAAAACTATGTTTCCATCACAAAAAACGATTCAATAGAATGGACTGCGGACATCGTAAACGACATTCGGTCTTTCATCAAAAATTACATCGAAAGCAATCAATTGATTGTAGACGAAACCAAAGCCATGCCAAAAATAGAGACGCCTAATGTAGACATCAACACCTTAGAAGGCACCTCTTTAGATATTGCTGGCATTTTGGAGGAGTATGTAAAACCTGCAGTTGCTTCAGATGGTGGAAACATCACATTTCAGTCTTATGACGAAGAAACAAAGGTTGTCAATGTTATTTTACAAGGAGCCTGCAGCGGATGTCCCTCCTCTACGGTGACACTGAAAAATGGTATTGAAACCATGCTCAAAGAAATGCTTCCTAACAAAGTCAGTAGCGTTATCGCTATCAACGGTTAATTCCTCCTTTATGTCAAAAAAAATTACTCCCTATAAAAATTCCAATCTTGGAAAGAAAGAACAAGTTGCTCAAATGTTCGACAACATTTCAGAGAACTACGACGGCTTAAACCGCGTTATTTCTTTTGGAATCGATGTAAAATGGCGAAAAAAAGTAATCCAACTGATCGGAGCCAACAAACCCAAAAAAATACTAGACATTGCGACTGGAACGGGAGACTTGGCCATCATGATGTCGGATCTAAACGCCGATAAAATTGTAGGACTGGACATCTCTCAAGGCATGCTAGAAGTAGGAAAACAAAAGATTGCTGCCCAAGAATTGAGCCACAAGATTGACATGGTACATGGCGACTCTGAAAACATTCCCTTCGAAGACAATTATTTCGATGCCATCACAGTTTCATTTGGAGTTCGAAATTTTGAAAACTTAGACAAAGGACTTCAGGAAATCGCCAGAGTACTGAAACCCGGAGGTGTTTTTGTTGTTTTAGAAACAGCAGTCCCAACCCATCCAGTCTATAAATTTGGTTATGCCATCCATTCCAAATACGTATTGCCTTTGATTGGGAAATTATTTTCCAAAGACAAAATCGCCTACTCGTACTTGTCCGAATCTGCCAATGCCTTCCCTTTTGGAAAAGCTTTCAACAATATTTTAGAAAAAAATGGGTTTATAGATGCAAACGATATTCCTGTGACATTTGGAGTGGCTTCCATTTATACAGCGAGTAAGTAAACTGACGTTAAAAATGAAAAAACACTGTTTCTTCTTTGTCCTCTTTTTTTTGGTACTACAGACACTTTCTTCCCAGCGAAGAATACTGCACCAATTGCCAAATTTCGACAAGAAAAAATACCATTGGGGATTCTATTTGGGACTGAATTCAAGAGATTTTAAAGTAGCCTACAAAGAGAGTGATTTTCAAAATACCCATGTTTCTTTTGAGAATGAAACGGGGTTTAACGTGGGATTGATAGGAGATATGCGACTCCTTCACAATCTAAATCTACGTCTGGAACCCGGTTTGTGGAGCAACACAAGTACCATTCATTTTCGAGATCAAAATTTTATTGACGGAACAAAAGCAACCACAGATTTCGCATATGAAAATGCTGAAATAAGCTCTACATACCTCCATTTTCCAGTTTTGTTGAAATGGAGCACGAACCGTCTCAACAACATCAGACCCTATTTGATTGGGGGACTGTCATACGATTTGAACTTTTCAAGCAAACAAAAAAACAAAGACGACAATCGCACAAATATTTTTCGAATGCGAACGCACAATTTGATGTACGAAATGGGATTGGGAATAGATATTTATTTCCCTTTCTTTAAATTTTCCCCATCTATCCGGGGACAGTTTGCCATTACAAATGAGCTTTTTTACGACGATACAAACCCAACAAATCCAACAAGCCCATACACCGACCCAATCGACTTCTTAGGGACAAGTGCCGTATTTCTGAAGTTTGCTTTTGAATAAACAAGTTGTGCAAATTTTGCTCTGTTTCTATCACAAACCCATCGCCAAAAAAATTATTGATTTCTCCGAAACTCACTCAAAATCACGGCAGCTGCGGTGGCTACGTTCAGGCTTTCTGTATCAGAACCAAATCGCGGAATTGTCAACAATCTATCTTTCAACCCCTTTAATTCAGCACTGATTCCATTGGATTCATTGCCCAATACCAGAACAGCTTTTTCAGGCAATGAGGTCTGATACAAGTTTTCTCCGTCCAGATCTGCAACCAATATTGGACTGGGCGACGCCTCCAACACTTCTTTCAAGTTGACATAGTTGATCTGAACCCTTGACAAAGACCCCATGGTAGCTTGAACCACTTTTGAGTTGTAACAGTCCACCGTATCCTTCGAACATAACAATTGCTGTACACCAAACCAATCACACAGTCGTATGATAGTACCTAAATTTCCCGGATCATTGATGTTGTCCAGAGCCAATACCAATCCATCCAATTGCAATTCCTGCACATCTGCTATGCGAAAAACAGCGAGTACTCCGCTCGGTGTTTTCAATGCACTTATTTTTTTCAATGCACCCTCCGTAATCAACGTGTGCTGTTCAGAATCAAAACAATCTTGACACTCTTTTGTCACATACAAAGACGACAACTCAAAAGAAGAAGCAATCAATTCCTGCACGACTTTGATGCCTTCTGCAAAAAACATACGGTGCTGTATTCTTCCCTTTTTTCGCTGAAGCGATTGAATTACTTTGATTTCATTTTTTGACAAACTCATAGATCGTTTTTTTCTAAATAACACTCGATTCGGTTCTTTAACATGAAGCAAAAATACATTTTTTAGCAAGGAATTTTAAAAATACATTCAATCGCTGTAGGCAAGTAGTTATAGAACCATTCAAAAGTATTATTTTTGGCACCATAAATTATTCTTTGTTGAAAAGCAACACGCACATATCTTTTTCCCTTTTAACCTTAGGTCTGTTTCTGTTCCATTCGTGCAATTCTACGAAATACGTACCAAAAGGAGATTATCTACTGACCGAAAACAGGATCTTTGAAACAAAAAAAGCAAAGAAATCGGAAGAAACGACCGTTCAGAAAAAAACAATCCACAACACAGAAGTCACAGATTTGATCATTCAAAGGCCCAATCAAAAATCCTTGGGACTTCCACTCCCTTTGTATTTTTACAATTTAGGAAACCTTGATTATGAAAACGCTTACAAGAAAAAGAAAGAAAAAAATCCAAAATATTTCAAGTTCTTAGCAGCTGTATTTTCTGAAAAACAAGTTCGAAAAAAAGAAGAAAATTACAAGGCACGCAACAAATGGTTTTTATCGAAGGGAGAAGCCCCCGTGGTACACGATATCAACAAGACAATTGCAAGCGCAAAGAAAATTAGAACTTATTATTTCAACCAAGGTTATTTTGATGCACTTGTCAAAAAAGAAGTCACCCTAAACTTCAAAAAATCATCCGTTCACTATTATGTTGAAAAAATGAAACCTTACCATTTGGGAAACATACAAGCTTCTATTGAATCCACAACCATAGACTCCATTTTCAAAAAAAACACCAAAGCCTCCTTTCTGAAAAAGGGCGATCGTTATATCGATCAAAATTTCAGAAAAGAAGCGAAACGACTCACGACTCTTTTTAGAAACTCCGGCATCTATCACTTTACAGAAAACCTCATTGGATTCTACAATATCGATACGCTAAGCAACAATCACAAAACCGATGTTTTGTTAAAAATAACCGACAGATTGTCTGAAAAAGAAGGGCAACTTATGAGTCACCCGTTGCAAATTCAAACCATAAAACATTAAA
>Ga0209136_1000574_pt1 | contig 26248 bp, 22 predicted proteins | sample SaaInl0LU_22_DNA_FD_184640 | JGI IMG/M metagenome (GOLD analysis project Ga0209136, IMG submission 184640) | Marine microbial communities from expanding oxygen minimum zones in the Saanich Inlet - ESP_90LU_22_DNA (SPAdes) (version 2) | ecosystem: Environmental > Aquatic > Marine > Intertidal... | reverse complement strand
TGCAAAAACAATAGCAATTTTGTTGTTATTTGCTAGAGAATGTTGGTTAAATGTAATAAAGAAGGCAATAATTAAAAAGAGGTAACTAAGCATACTTATAACAAAGAAAAATCTTTTTGTACCTGGCCTATTAGAAAAATAGAAAAGTAAAAATAAAATACTACCTAAAATTGCAAAAGAAACAACTACTATAGCCCACTCATTGTATGATAGTTTTTGAATATAATTTATTTTTATTTTTTGAAAGAAGGTTTTTGGCAATTCTTCTATAGTATCTAAAGCTAACCTCTTAGCAAAAACTAAATTGTTTTTTACATCTTCATTGTCTGGATCGATTTGTAGTGCCTTTTCGTAATAAAAAATTGCAGGACCAACCTGATTCAATTTATAATGTGCATTCCCTAGATTATAAAATAATTCAGAAGAAACTAAATGGTTACTTTCTAACGTTTTGTAAAATTCAATAGCTTTTTCATAATTCTGCTGTTTGTACATTTCATTAGCAGAACTAAAAATATTTTGCTCATCTTGAGCATAAAACACCTGAGTAACTAGCAGTAATAAAAATAGGATTTTCTTCATCTTATAACTGTTTATCTAATTCAATAATTACTTGCTTAGCTCTTTCATACTCTTGTTTCATTTCTGTATCTGTAACAGGCGTATATCTTGCAAAATCAGATGCTTTTAAAACATCTATAAATTGTTTTATAGTTGCATCATTAATGTTTCTTTTCTGTAAAATTTGGGTGATGTTTTCTTTACTAATATCACTAATTTTAACACCTAATTTCGCTTTTAAATAATTGTGTAGAGCACGCTCTAAAGCTTCATAAAAAGCCTCTTTTTTACCCAATTGCTTTTGAGCTGCTGACAGGTATTTTTTAGCTAATTTTTCTGCTTTTCTTAAGCGTAAACCAACAACATCACTTCTTCTCTTTTGATTGTTTTTACCAATTATAATAGCTAATGGAATGAATAATAGTGATAAAATTAAAAGAATATAGAATACATAAGATTGGTAGAAATCGCTATCATCTTTAACTTCTAAATCGGTTTTAGTTTGTATGTATCTAAAACTTTTTCCAGAAGAAACTACATTTTTCTGTTGAGGACTTGTGTTATCTGTAGTTGTAATTAGTTCTTTACCTTCTAAAACATCTACATATAAATCATCTGTATTTATAGTGTTATATTTTTTTGCTTTAGGATCAAAATAAGAGAAAGAAATGTCTGGTAATTTATATTTCCCTTTGTATTGTGGTACTACAGTATACGTATCTGAAAAAGACCCAGATAAACCATTACTTGTTATTCTTACGCTTTCTGTTCTTTCTGGTTGATAAGTTTCTAATTCTTTAGGAGTTTTTACAGCTGGTAACTCAAACAACTTTAAGTTTCCTCTACCATTTACTGCTACTTTTATTTCTGATGATTCATTCGCTTTTAAAATATCTTTACTTAAACTAACATCAAAATTAAATTGCCCAACAGCACCTGTAAAATTTTCTGGCTTACCTTCTAAAGGAAGGCTTTTAGGCTGGATTATTTTTTTAACTGAAGAAAAATCTTTTTTAATATTCTTAGTAATTATATTTCCAAAGAAATCAGCTCTGCCTGTTGGTACACCAATTACAATATCCATTTTCATTGGTTCTATTGTTAGTTTACCCGTTCTTGTAGGAATCAATAATGCTTTTTGGAGGACAATATATCTATAGTTTTCTCCATTATATTTTCCCATTTTAACGGGGAAACCGTTTATTTTAATTTCCTGATTCCAAAAACCATTATACTGTGGAGCCTCTGTTACAGAGGTGTCGTACACACTTATATTTTCGCTAACATATAATCTGTATTCTACATAAACACCCTCACCAACATATGGTCTAGATTTGGACACCTCTGCAACTAAATGAATATTTTGCGCTGCAATATAATCTGGATCATTAGGGTTTTCCGGAGTTGCAATAGGCTCTGTAACAATAATTTTCATCATTTTTGAATCTATTGTTCCGCCATTAATGTTAATGCTTGCAGGCTTTATTATTAATTCTCCTTGTCTTTTTGGTTTTAAAATATATGAGTAAGATTGTGAAAAACTTACTTTACCATTAATCCAAGATTGACTAACAGATTGACTTGGCCCTTGAATAACGCTAAATCCTGTAAAATCTGGTGCTTTAAAATTATCTGCACCTTGTTTATTTATAGAGTATTCAATTCGTAAACGCTGGTTTAACCCTAACTTATTTTTACTCACAGCAACACTTAATTCTGCTTTTTGCGCAGCAATAGATAGTGTGCATAGGGTTATGAATAGTGATATGTAAAATCTCAACTTCATCGTCTTTCTAAATTGTTGGTTTTACCAATCTTTTTCTTGTTTGGTTTTTTTGCCTTTTGCCTTTTTCGCATTCATTTTCTTTTGCGTTTTCTTTTCCTCATTATTTAAGCTTTCTAGTAACTGCTTAATTTGCTGAGGAGACATTTTTCCTTGTTGAGGTTTATGCTTTTTATTTTGGTCTTTTTTATCGTCTTTTTTAGGATCTTGTTTTTTGTCTTTATCTCCTTCACCATCTTTATCATCTTTCTTGTCCTTATCGTCACCTTCTTTCTTGTCCTTATCTTGATCCTTATTTTTATCGTTTTTCTTATCCTTATCTTGATTTTTTTGATCTTTCTTGTCTTTGTTATCCTTATTTTTATCGTCTTTATTTTGCTGATTTTCTTTATCTAATAATTGCTGAGCTACAGCTAAATTGTAACGCGTTTCGTCATCTGCTGGGTTATTTCGCAGTGCATTTTTATAGGAATCTACTGCTCCTTGATAATTTTTAGTTTCCATATGAGCATTTCCAATGTTATGATAGGCTTGCGCTTTTGTAAATTTATCTTCAGCAGTTTTTGCGGTTAATTCATATTGAGGTAAAGCTTCTTTATAATTTTTATTTTTATATAACGCATTTCCTAAATTGTAACTTGCTTTATCATAATAAGAACTGTTACTTAACGCTTTTTTATAGGCCACAGAAGCATCGGTAAATTGCTTTTTTTGATACAAGGCATTTCCTTGTCTAACCATACTTCTTGCTTTACGTTGCAATGCAGTAGAGTCTTTTTGAGCTGTTGTTTCTTTGATAGAAAACAACATTAAAAAAAGTATTCCTATTTTTAAATATGTTTTCATATTATTTCTCATTTAAACGTTCTTCATTAAATAAATCAATCTTTTTTACCCATCTAGTCTTCTTATCGAATAAGAAAACATCAAAAATTAAAAAAATCAAACCCGCTCCTAAAAACCATTGAAATTGGTCTTTATAATCTGAAAACTGTTTGGTTTCAAACTCATTTTTTTGAGCGTTTGCTATAATATCAGAAATTGTTGCTACAGGTTTTTCTGTAATATTACCATTTACATATTTACCATTGCCTGCATCAGAGATGTCTTTTAGAACATCTGCATTTAATCTAGTAATAACAGTCTCGCCTTTATTATCTTTTTTATACCCAATCATAGCACCATTTAAACGCATTGGTATTGGGCCTCCTTTTTCTGTTCCTACGCCTATAGTGTATATTTTTACCCCCTCATTAGATAAATTTTGTGCTACTTGCTTAGTTTCTTCTTGATGGTCCTCTCCGTCTGAAATAATGATTAAAAAACGGTTTGTTTGCTCATCATTATTATAATAAGTTTTAGCCAATTCCAGAGCTTCATTAATAGCTGTTCCTTGACTTGATACCATGTCTGGATTTGCATTTTGCAAAAACATATTTGCAGCTGCATGATCTGTTGTAATTGGTAATAGCGGATAAGAATTACCAGCATAGATAATAACACCAACTCTATCTGAACCTAATTTATCGATTATTTTAGAAATAATTTGTTTTGCCTTTTCTAATCTGTTTGGTGCAATGTCTTCTGCCAACATGCTTTTAGAAACATCTAAAGCAAAAACAACATCTACACCTTCTCTTTTTACAGTTTTTAACTTAGAGCCCATTTTAGGATTTACCAAAGAAATTATTAAAAACGATATTCCTAATAACAACATAATCAACTTTAAAGTAGATTTAAAAACTGACGAATTTGGTGCTATCTTCTGTAATAATTCTGGGTTAGAGAATTTACGTTGAGTTCTTCTTTTCCACCATAAAACCAACAAGTAGATTACAATCATAACTGGCATGATTGCTAACGCATAAAAATAAATTGGTTCTTCTAGTCTATACATTTATATAAAACTCTTAAATATTGTGTTTCTTAATAAAAATTCTAACAACAATAAACCCAAAGCTAAGAATACCAAATCTCTATACATTTCTTGGTAATTATAGTATTTGAATTCTTCAATCTTGGTTTTTTCTAACGCATCAATTTCATCATAAATTTCTTTTAATGAGGTGTTGTCTGTAGCTCTAAAATATTTTCCTTGTGTTTCTTCTGCTATATTTTTTAGTAAATCTTCATCTATTTGCACTTGTTGCTTTCTAAAGTTTAGCATACCTGTTCTTGGGTCTTTGCTCCAAGGAAAATCAGCCATACCATTTGTACCTATTCCAATTGTATACACTTTAATACCTAGTTCTTTAGCTAATTCTGTTGCAGTTGTTGGGTCTATATTGCCTGCATTATTTACACCATCTGTTAGTAATATAATAACCTTGCTTTTGGCTTTACTATCTTTTAGTCTATTAACACCAGAACCTAAACCCATACCAATTGCTGTACCTCCTTCTAATTGACCCCATTGTAAACGATTTATGGTTCTTTTTACGATAGTTTTATCGCTAGTAATTGGTGTTTGTGTAAAGCTTTCACCAGCATAAACTACAATACCAATTCTATCATTTGGTCTTCTATCTACAAAATCTACAGCTACTTTTTTAAGTGCTTCTAGCCTGTTTGGTTTTAAATCTCTGGCTAACATACTAGCAGAAACATCAATAGCCATAACAATATCTATACCTCTGTTTGTTTTTGTTCTTTTACTAACAGAAACATTTCTAGGTCTTGCAAGCGCAACTATTATGGCTACTAAAGCTAACAACCTTAAAACGTACAAAACTGGTTTTAACTTTGCTAAAAAAGAAGTTTTAGTTTTAAAACCTTTAGTACTTGGCACTGTTAACACTGCTGCATCTCTTTTGCGCACAAAGAAGTACCAAACCGCTAATAATGGTATTAATATTAACAACCATAAAAACGCTGGATTTAAAAACTCAAAATTACTCCAATTCATCATCTTTGCTAATAATTTTAGGTTTTAAGTCACTAAGAATGGCTTCTACATCTCTTCTATCCTCTTCAATTTCAATGGCCAATGGCTTAGATTTTGCAAATTTCACTAAATCTGCTTCTTGAAATAATGCTTTTAACTTTTTAATAGCATCGTTAGAAGTTCTTATGCTTTCGTTAGAATGAAAATCAGTTAATGTTGCTATAATTTCATCTGACGTTTTTTCTAAAGCTGGCACATTTAATTCACGCTCAATATAACCACGAATAATTTCTGTAAGCTCACTGTAATATTGCTTAGTTTTATTATTCTGCCACAATAATTTTTCGTCAAGCTCATTTAATTTATACATAGCCTCTTCGAAAGGAGGTAACGCTCTATAAGTTGCCTCTTCTTCTTCTGTTTTTCTTTTTCTAATTACAAACCAGTAAATCCAAAAACCTATGATTAATAATGCTGCAATAAGCAAATAGATATATACCTTAAAGTCATCAAACACATAAGGCTCTTTTTTAATCGTTTTTATTGGGTATTTTTTAATTTGAGTTGTATCTACTGCAACTGTAGCTACATTTACCAATAGAGAATCTGTTAAGTAGGCTTGATTTTTAATGAATACTTGTTGTTGTGGTATGTAATAGGCTCCACTATCAAAACCTGTTAAGATATATTTCTGTATTAATTGATTGTTTATTGTATCTGTTTTAACAGAATCTATTACCTCTAAACCTTCTAAGGCTAACTTTGGTAAAATTACATTTTCAGTTTCGTTAATAACAAGCTTGTACTTAAACTGCTCTCCAATTCTAATAGAAGATGTTTCTATACTATTACTAACCATAGAGGTTTGAGTATACCCAACTACAGATAGAAATAACAAAATGTATAAAATAAATTTTTTCATTGCTTGCCTTACCTTCCTTTATGTTTAAAATATCCTAGTAATTTTTTTACGTAACTCTCATCAACCCTAGTATTTATTGTACCTGCTCCACTTCTTTGAAAAGTATTGGTATAATAATCTGTTAATCGTAAAGCATTAGCTTTATAATTATTTCTAGTTATTTTAGAGGATGTATTTACGTATTGAATAGCACCAGTTTCTGAATCTAACATAAGTACCATTCCTAAATTAGGAATTTCCTCATCGTGTTTATCATACACTCTAATACCAGTTAAATCGTGCTTTTTCGAAGCAATTTTTGCTGTTTTTTCATAATTATCATCCATAAAATCAGACAACATAAAAACAATTGCTCTCTTTTTTAAAACACTAGATAAGAATTTTAAGGCTACAGCAATATTGGTTTTTTTACTTTTAGGCTTAAACTCAATTAATTCTCTAATAATTCTTAGTACATGACTTTTACCTTTTTTTGGTGGTATGTAAAGTTCTATGTCATCAGAAAATAAAACTAGCCCAACTTTATCATTATTCTGAGTTGCAGAAAACGCTAAAGTTGCAGCAATTTCTGTAATGGTATCTTTCTTAAATTGATTAGTAGTGCCAAAAAATTCTGATCCAGATACATCTACCATCAATAACATTGTTAGTTCACGTTCTTCTTCAAAAACCTTAATGTAAGGTTCATTGTAACGCGCTGTAACATTCCAATCTATGGTTCTAACATCATCTCCAAATTGGTATTGTCTAACTTCAGAAAAAGTCATACCTCGCCCCTTAAAGGAAGAATGATATTCTCCCCCAAAAATATCATTAGACAAACGTTTTGTCTTAATTTCTATTTTACGAACTTTCTTAAGTATTTCTTTTGTATCCATTGTTGTAAGCTGTTGGCTTTTTGCGTTTTGCTGTTGGCTAATTGCTAAATGCTAAGAGCTAATTCTAAGGTACCTCTACTTCGTTTATAATTTGATTGATGATTTCTACTGATGTTACATTTTCTGCTTCAGCTTCATAAGTAATACCAATTCTATGACGTAAAACATCGCCAACCACAGCTCTAACGTCTTCTGGAATTACATACCCTCTTCTTTTAATAAAAGCGTAACATTTAGCTGCTTTTGCTAAATTGATACTACCCCTAGGTGAAGCTCCAAAACTGATTAAATCTTTTAAATTTGGTAAGTTGTATTTTTCTGGATAACGTGTTGCAAAAATGATGTCTAGAATATATTTTTCGATTTTTTCATCCATATACACCTCATTCACAACTTCTCTTGCTTTGTTAATTTGGTCTACTGATATTACTGGATTAACTGATGCAAAACCACCACTTAAATTTTGACGCATAATAACTTGCTCATCCTGAATTTTTGGATAATCTATAACCACCTTAAGCATAAATCTATCTACCTGTGCTTCTGGTAACGGGTAAGTACCTTCTTGCTCAACTGGGTTTTGAGTTGCCATTACTAAAAATGGTTCATCTAATTTAAAGGTAGTGTCTCCAATCGTAATTTGGCGTTCTTGCATTGCCTCTAGTAAGGCAGACTGAACTTTTGCTGGCGCTCTGTTAATCTCATCTGCTAAAACAAAATTTGCAAAAATTGGTCCTTTTTTAATAGAAAAATCGTTGTCTTTCATATTATAGATCATAGTACCAACAACGTCTGCAGGTAATAAATCTGGTGTAAATTGAACCCTACTAAAAGAACCTTGCACAGCTTTTGATAGGGTATTAATTGCTAAAGTTTTCGCTAAACCAGGCACACCTTCTAAAAGAATATGACCATTACCTAACAAACCAATTAACAAACTTTCTATCATTTGTTTTTGACCCACAATTACTTTATTCATTTCTAAAGTAAGTATGTCTATGAAACCACTTTCTCTTTCTATTTTTTCGTTAATTGCTCTAACATCTACGTCCATTGTATAATTATGAATTGATTATTACTATTTTTAGAAAAACAAAGCTACAATTTTAACAAATTTATTCTGTTAAAACAAGGTTAAAGATTTTGGTATATTTACTAGTAATAATAAGGCTTTCAGTTAAATTTTTCTAAACGAAACTTTGATGAACTGAACTCACCAAATGTAAAATATTGTATCCAATCTCCAAGATTAATGTATTTGCTATTTTCTTGTAAATTTATTTTTAAAGGTAAGTGCCTATGCCCAAAAACAAAATAATCACAATGGTTTTGAGTTAATTTTCTTTTGCAGTATTGCACTAACCACTCATTCTCTTCACCTAAAAAATTTGCATCTTCATCTCCAGAAATCATTTTATTTTTAATAGACATATACTGCCCTAAGCGAACGCCTAAATCTGGGTGAAGCCATTGAAACATAAATTTAAATAATGGAAAAGTAAACACTTTTTTCATACGTTTGTAACCTTTGTCTCCAGGTCCTAAACCATCTCCATGACCAATTAAAAATTTTTTATTATCGATTAAAAACTCTTGTGGATGGTGATAAACTGTAATGTTTAATTCATTTTTAAAATAATCTTTCATCCATAGATCATGATTTCCTACAAAAAAATAAATGGGAACTCCGGCATCAGAAATTTCTGCCAATTTTCCTAAAGTACGCACAAAACCTTTTGGAACTACTGTTTTATATTCAAACCAAAAATCGAATAAATCTCCTAATAAAAAAATAGCGGATGCGTTATCTTTAATGCTATCTAACCAAGACACAAATTTTCTTTCTCTAGGAAGACTCTGCAAATGATTAGGTGCTCCTAAATGTTGATCTGAAGCAAAGTAAACTTTTTTATTATTTTGAGTAGTAATCGATATCATTATTACAAAGAAAGACTATTCTTGTTTACTTTCCAACTCTAATACCTTTTGCAACATTTTGTCATCTTTGTGCATAATTCTATAAAAACCTTCATCACCAAAAAGCACATTGGCAATAGAAGCTTTTAGATATGGTTTAATGGTTTTTTCTGTTCTGAAGGATGGTGTTGCTTTGTCTTTTATAGAGGCTAAATAATTTTCATAAACCTCATTATTTAAATCGAATTCATTAACAAAAGTATCAATTGTCCAATCATTCAACTCTTTTCTATCCTCATCCACATAATCAAAAGCGAAATTATTTATAGTATTAAAATAAAAATTTGACATATAAGTAGTCGTATCTATTGGCACAAAAATATCTGGAATAATACCTCCCCCTCCGAAAACTATTTTACCTTTTGGTGTTTTGTATTGTAGAGAATCAACAACTTTAATGCTATCTTTATTTAACAACTCTCCGCTTAAAACTCTTTTCTGGTAATCTCTATAATAGCTTTTATTCCCATTAGTTGAATATGGCTTTTGAATTGACCTCCCTGTTGGGGTAAAATATCTTGCTGTTGTTAAACGAACTGCGGAACCATCTCCTAAATCCATTTCTATCTGCACTAAACCTTTACCAAAAGAACGTCTACCAATAATGGTTCCCTTATCATTATCTTGTAAGGCACCTGCTACAATTTCAGAGGCTGATGCAGAGTTTTCGTCAATTAAAACATATAAATTTCCTTTTTGAAAAGAACCCATTTCTGTAGCGTAAAAGTTTTCTATTTTGTCTTTATTATTTTTTGTGAATACGATAAGTTTACCATCCTCTAAAAATTCATCTATAATCCTATTTGCAATTTCTATAAATCCCCCTCCATTGCCTCTTAAATCTAAAACTAAAGCTCTTATATTATTCTTTTTAAGGGTGGATAAGGAATTTTTAAATTCGACAAATGTATTTCTTGCAAAGCGATCTAGCTTAATGTAACCCACAGAATCAGAAAGCATATAAGCAAGATCTACACTTTTTATGTTTACTTTACCTCTTTTAATAGCTACCTGGAATAGAGAGTCATTACTTTTTCTGTATACTGTTAAATTTATAGATGTATTTGGTTTTCCTTTTAAAAACTTTGGCACAAGGCCGTTTCTTAAGTTTTTACCATAAAGAGTGTCCTTATTTGCAATTAAAATACGGTCTCCAGCTTTTATTCCTTCTTGTATACTTGGCCCGTCTTTTATAGGCTGAATAACAGTTATTGTATCTCTTATCATTCTAAACTGCACACCAATACCTACAAAATTTCCTTGCATACTCTCAGTTACGGCTTGTAGATTTTCTTTTGGAATATATATAGAATGTGGATCTAATTTTCCTAACATTTGAGTTATAGCTCCATCTAATAAATCTTCTGTATTAACTTTATCTACGTAATCTTCTTTGATAAAATTAATGAGTTTTTTTATTTTTTTTTCTTGCGAATTTTGTTTGGAAAAAGAAAATATTTCATTTTTATTTCCTCCCAAAAAAACACCTATTAGTATGCCAAAAACTAATGCAATCGAAAAGTAAAGAGGTAAATTATTCCTATTCATAAGGTAAATAAGTTAATGAAACGCCTGCTTTCTTTAAAAAATCTAATCCTGAAGGATCTTTGTAAGCGTTGGCATAAACCACTCTTTTAATTCCAGCTTGATGAATTAATTTACTGCACTGAGTACATGGTGATAATGTAATATATAATGTTGCATTTTTTGCTGACTGTGTAGAAGACGCAACCTTTAGAATAGCATTAGCCTCTGCGTGAAGTACTTCCCATTTTGTTGCACCGGATTCATTTTCACAACAATTATCAAAGCCAGTAGGTGTTCCGTTAAAGCCGTCTGAGATAATCATTCTATCTTTTACAATTAAAGCGCCTACTTGTTTGCGTTTACAATGAGATAATTTTCCCCATTCTAAAGCCATTCTTAAATAAGCTTTGTCATATTTTAATTGTTTTTCTTCGGTCATAGTACGAAAGTAAATAGATTTATATAGATTAAGCGTTAATTCTATTACAAAATTTAATTACCAAAAAACACGGGCTAACATCATTTGAATTGCAAAACCAATTACAATTGATGAAGTAACCATAATCCAATCTCTCCTAGAAACCTTAAATAAACCTTGTAAAAAAGCACCTATGATTAAAATGCCTAGCACAATTATAATTTGCGCTGCCTCTATACCTAACGCAAACTCTATAAGTGGCTGTAATTTATTTTCCTCCTTACCAATCATCATTTTAAAATAGTTAGAAAAACCCAAACCATGAATTAGACCAAATAAGAAAGCAAAAAATAAATTGAGCTTAGTATTTTTAGAGAGGGTGTTTTTTGAGACAATTATATTCAGAACTCCTGTAATAAAAATAGTTAACGGGATTAAAAACTCAATAACATCTATTGGAAACTGAACAACTTTATAAGCTGCCAAAGCTAGAGTAATGGAATGACCAATAGTGAATAACGTAACTAGCCACAACACTTTTTTCCATACTTTAAAATTAAATACAACAGCTAAAACAATTAAAAATAAAATATGATCATAAGCAGAAAAGTCTAAAACATGAGTTAGTCCCATCTTAAAGTATAATATAAAGTCTTCCATAAAAAGTGTTTTATTTACTCAAAAATAATGAAAACATCAAAAGAAAACGATGACAAATGAAATTTTTTGAGCATAAAAAAGCCGTAACATATAAATGTTACGGCTTTTGTACTGAAGATGGGACTTGAACCCATACGAGCATTACTGCTCACTGGATTTTAAGTCCAGCGTGTCTACCAATTCCACCACTTCAGCATGAAATATTATTTGGTATAGAGCGAAAGACGGGATTTGAACCCGCGACCCTCACCTTGGCAAGGTGATGCTCTACCCCTGAGCTACTTTCGCAGTCTTATTTTAATGAACTTACTCTAATTTATTATTAGAGAGGTGCAAATATAATAAGTTTTATGAACTCTGCAAGTAGTTTTTTAATTTTATTCAATAAAATAATAAAGGGTTAAAACATAAATATCTTAACCCTTTTTATATGAAGATAGTGTCTATTATCTGAGTGTTGGTGAATAGTTTGTAGGATAGTCTCCTGCAACTGCTAAACCTCCTGTTGCAGTGCCAAAATTAGTACCAAAACCTGTATCAATAGCTTCTAATATTTTATTAGCCATTAATGCATTACCTCTTGCTGTTAAATGAACTCCATCTAAACTAATTAAACCACCAGTAACTAAAGAAGTTGTCATTGTATAATCATCAAACATAATTCCTGTAGAAGCTTCTTCTAAGACAGATTTTAAGTCTACTACAGCTATATTAGGGTTAGAAGCTGCTATAGCGGTAATAACAGTGTTATAAGCATCTGTTGCTGTTTTTATTGCCATTTGCTCTTCTGGTGTTATTACCCATCTATCCGCTAAAGCAACGCCTACTCCATTTACTGAAAGTGGATTGTTAGGATCTGCAAGAGTTCCAATAAAAGAAGAACCTGGTAATACTAATAAATCCTCTGCAGTAGCTTGTCTAAATTGTTTTAAACCAGCAAAAGCAGGGTTTAACGCTTCTAAATTTGTTAAATCTTCGTCAATAATAACTACCGCATTTTGACCAGCAGCAAATGTAATTGTTCTTTTTGCTATTTCAGCGGCAGCTTGCTCCTGTGTCATTAATTGAAGTTGAACTAATGCTCCAAACGCCTGTTGTATTCCTAAATTATAAGGTGTATACGCAGCATTAACTGCTCCTGCAGTGGCAGCATCTAATGGAATTGGATTGTGAGGAACTGTTGTAAAATGTGCTAAATTTGTTATGTAAGGTACAGTAGCTACAACTCCTTTAGCTCCTCCCGAAGTTAAAGTAGAAACCATTGTTGTAAATACCTGTCCAAATACATTTGGATCTGTAATGTCTGAACTACCGTAAGTAGTAGGGTCAAAATTACCTGTTTGATCTACTCCTGAACCTCCAGAAAGCGCATACCCTAAAACGTCATTACCTCCTATTTCTGATAATGTAAAAAACGTAGGTGACTGCGCCATAGCATCTCCTAAAACAGTTGCAGAAGGGCTTGAAGCCATTCTTGCAAAATAAGGATTTGCTAAACCAACTGGTACACCTTGTAAACTTCCATAACCTGGAGCAACAAAATGAAAACTTTTAGCACCTGGAATACCATAATTATTTAGACTACCAGCAACTGAATTTGTAACCTCTGTTGTTGGTGTTGCCGGCAAAATAGCAGGGCCAGAACCATTAAAAAATAACCTTGGTCCTTGTATAAGGTTGTTTGCAAAAAGTAATCCTCCAATATTATCGTTCATTAAAGGCTGTGCAAAATCAGCACCAAATTTACCTGCTAAAATATTTGGAAATGAATTTTCTTGCGCGGCAATGAATAAAGCATTATCTGTAAATCCTGCCGTAAATGAAGCCCCCACAGATACGTATGAAGAAAAGTCTAATCCGTTTGTGTTTAGGTCTACCTGAGCTACTGGCTCAGCTTGAATTTCGTCTAACTCATTATTTACATCACAAGAAATAAATCCTAATGACAATAAAAAGAGTGATATATATTTATAATTTTTCATAAAGTATTTTAGTTTATTAGTTATTTATTGTCCAAGAAAGGTAGTACTGAGAACCTATAGCACCAACTCCTGGAGCACTTAAATACTCTTGACCAGTTAAGTTAGCTCCACCTAATTTAAATACAGATTTCCAACTTGGTACTGCATAATTAATTTGAGCATCTAATACAACTCTTTCTTCTATTGTACCATCAATGAAAGTAGACTCCCATCTAAATTCGTCTTGCCATCTTGCATTAAAATTAAAACCGAAGTTTTTAAACAAGTTTGTTTTACCAAATTGTAATTTTAATTTGTGCTCTGGTGTATTAAAACCAGCTTCAAAATCTGGGTTTGCTTCTTGATCAAAATCAAACTTAGCATAAGTATAGTTTATCCCTAAATCAAAACCATTAAGAATTTTTGTGTTTAAACCTAATGAAGCCCCATAAGAACTAATATCTGCAGTAGAGTTTGTATATAATTGAAATACTTTAAAACCACCAACTGCATTGTAAGGTACAAGTACATTTGTATTTGCTATAAAATCTTCATATTGGTTGTAGTATACACTTAAATCTACAGTTACTCTTTGAGAACCTGGCTTTAATAATCCTCTATAACCAACTTCATAAGCTGTTACTTTTTCCGGTGTTACAAATCCTACGTTTGCTTTGGCAGTTCCACCACTTGCAACCGTAAGTGCATTTGCATAAACATCTCTACCAGTTATCGTATAAGTAGTTCCTGCATCTTGAAAAGTGGTACTGAATCTATCTAAGTTATCTTCTACACCCCCTAATAAAATTGCGTTACCAACATCTAAACCAATATATTGATCTTGCGTTGTTGGGTTTCTGAATCCTGTTTGGAAAGAAGCTCTAAAGTTTTGATTTTTATCTTCTCCTGCAGCATATGCAAATGATACTCTTGGTGAAAAGTTTCCATCAAAGTTTTGTGCTTTATCATATCTTAAAGAAGCTGTTACTTTTAAACGATCTTCTTCTAAAAATTTCTTCTGAGCTTGGGTGTAAATACCATATTCATCATAGTTAATAGGCCCATTTGCATCTGTAAATATATTACCAAAAGAATTTAACGAATATCTTCTGTAAGAAGCTCCAACTTGAACTTCAGCAAAATCAATTACATCTTGAAAATTATAATTTGCATCTCCATGATATAGTTTAGTTTGATCTCTAAATTTTGCTCCAGTAATTAGGTTTGGATCAGCAATAATCCTTTCAAAAGATTGTTGAAATTCTGGAGAACCAGGCAAATATCTTCCAGATTCTGCTGTTTGTCTTGCGACTGCATGTGCTTGATCTGACGTTAAACCTCCTAAAGTACCTTGTAAATACGCTCCTGTATATTCACCAAACCAAGTGTTATCATCTTTCCAATCTCTATTCACATTTAATGCTGCAAATAACGTGTTGTAAGAATCTCCTGCATCTTCTGACGTCATATAACCTCTTACGAAGAAGTTCTTACCTCTTGCTTCTAACTTGTGTTGTTGCATTAAAAAGTTTTGAATGCTATATTTTTGCCCACCTAAATACTGCGTATCTCCTGTACCAACTTTTGAGTTCCAAATAAGTTCTAAACGATCATCTCCATAAGGACGATAATTTAAAGAAGCGCCAAATTTAACACTTGAAACTCCATAATCCATTAAATCTCTTTCGTTGTAACCTGTTCTACTAATTTTTTCACTTGGTATAAGTGCAGCAGCTCCATTAGGAATAACACCTAATGATTCTAAAGCTTGAGCAACTCCTCTAATGTTTGTAGAAACAACATCACCATATACATTGACCCCATTATAATTTCTATCAGATTGTCTGTTTCCAGCAATATATTCGTCTCCATTTGTATTTCTATAATCTGTTGCAAACCAATCAGTACCTTCCAGTACTGATAATGTAGCTTTTGCTGCAAATTTTTCTGAAAACTTATAGGCCATTCTGATATTAAAATCTGAAAACTCATTATTTCCACCAGCTTCTTGACTTGTAATCCCCCCTTTAAGTGATACACTTATTCCTGGAGAATCAAAAGGATTTTTACTGGTCATAAACATAATACCATTAAATGCATTCGCACCATATAATGCTGAAGATGCACCTGGTAATAATTCTACTGTTTTCACATCTAACTCAGACATTCCTAATAAATTACCCAAGGCAAAATTTAATGCTGGTGATGAGTTATCCATACCATCAACCAATTGCATAAAACGTGTATTTGCAAATGTTGCAAAACCTCTTGTGTTTACCGACTTAAACGTTAAACTGTTTGTATTTACGTCTACTCCTTTTAAATTTTGTAAACCATCGTAAAAAGAAGGTGAAGATGTGTTTTTAATAGCTCTAGTATCCATTCTTTCTACAGTTACTGGAGATTCCATAATACGCTCTGGAGTTCTAGATGCAGAAAGAACAATTTCATCTAAAGATGTTTCATTTTCAGAAAGCAAGACAACTATTTTTTGATTGTTTTTTGTAATTTGAATCTTTTCCTCTTTAAACCCCAACATTGTTATTTCTAACGTAAAAGGAGGTTTATCAATAGTGTTTAAAACAAACTTTCCATCAAAATCAGTATTTGTACCTACTGCTTTTCTAGATATTTTAATATTTGCTCCAGGAAGTGTTTCACCTGTTTTAGCGTCCTTAACCACACCTGTTACAGTGGTTTGCGCTCCCATTGATAAACTAGCAAGAGCTATAAATACCAAGAGTAAAGTCTTTTTTATCATAATTTGATTTGTTTATTAACTGTACGCAAAATACAATTTTTTTTGAATTTCAGAATAAATCATTCTATAAATTATCATTTTTACAAAATTTACAACAATAAATTAATAAATAACTGCTGTTAAAAACAGGAACTAAAATGCAACTATTCATTTCTATATATTGTACATTTGTAGTGTAAAATCTTATTTTCTTGAAAATTTTTCAAAAAACATCAAGCTTTTCGTCAGAGGAGAAAACTTTTGTAACAATTGGTACTTTTGATGGTGTGCATTTTGGGCATCAAAAAATAATCGAAAAACTAGTTTCTGAAGCTAAAAAATCCAAGAAAAAATCTGTTTTACTTACTTTTTTTCCCCATCCAAGAATGGTCTTACAAAAAGACGCTTCTATAGAACTTATAAATACCATAGAAGAAAGAGCAACATTACTAAAAAAAACAGGGTTAGATTACCTCATCATTCATCCTTTTAGTAAAGAATTCTCTAGAACAACGGCCTTAGAATTCGTGAGAGATGTTTTAGTAAATAAACTAAATATTTCGAAACTTATTATTGGGTATGACCATCACTTTGGTAAAAATAGAGAAGGCAACATAACTCAACTCACGGAATATAGTCATTTATACAATTTTGAAGTAGAAGAGATACCTGCACAAGATATCGATGATGTTTCTGTAAGCTCTACTAAAATTAGACATGCATTACATTCAGGGAGCCTAAAAACGGCGAATAACTATTTAGGGTATAATTTTATGCTTAATGGAAATGTCGTAAATGGTAAAAAATTAGGAGGCAAAATTGGCTACCCAACAGCAAACATTGATGTTAAAGAAAGTTACAAGTTGATACCTAAGACGGGTGTGTATGTAGTAAAATCTTTAATGGATAAAGAAATTATATTTGGAATGATGAATATAGGAAACAGACCTACTGTAAATGGCAATCATCAAACCATAGAAGTGCATTTTTTTGATTTCAATAAAGATTTGTATGGCCAAAACATAACCATAGAACTACTATATTTCTTAAGAGATGAGCAAAAGTTTGATTCTTTAGAGCTGCTTATTGCTCAGCTTAAAAAAGATGAAGAAACTGCCAGAAATCACATTAAAAACAATAAGCCCCTTTAACTCCTAAAAGGAGAAAAATCTCTCGTGCTAAAATTTCTATTTTTTAGAAATTAAGATCGCTTATTATTCGTGTATTCGTAGCAATTATATTATATATTTGTTGTTTTAAATTTCTACAGAAAATGTTACAAGTACACTTTATTAGAGAAAACAAAGCAACTGTTTTAGAAGGTTTGGCAAAACGTAATTTTGCTGATGCTGAAACAATTATTGAACAAGTTTTAACTGCTGATGAAAACAGAAGAGCAACTCAGGTTGCACTTGATAATACACTAGCAGAATCTAATAAAATATCCAAAGAAATTGGTAATTTATACAAAAGCGGTAAAGCGCAAGAAGCAAATGCTTTAAAAGAAAAAACGGGTCAGTTAAAAGAAAGCTCTAAAGAATTGTCTGAAAAACTAACAATTTATGCTGATGAATTACAAGCACTCTTATATCAAATACCAAATATTCCTCATGCCTCTGTAAAAGCAGGAACTTCTGAAGAAGATAATGAAAACATTTTTAGTGAAGGTATTATTCCTAATTTAGGTGAAAATTCGCTTCCTCATTGGGAATTAGCAAAAAAATACGATATTATCGATTTTGAATTGGGTACAAAAATTTCTGGCGCTGGTTTTCCTGTTTACAAAGGAAAGGGTGCAAGATTACAACGTGCTTTAATCAATTATTTTTTAGATAAAAATACAGCTGCTGGTTATACAGAAGTGCAAGTACCTCATCTGGTAAATACGGCTTCTGCAACTGCAACTGGACAATTGCCAGATAAAGATGGGCAAATGTATCACTCTACTGTAGATGATTTATATTTAATTCCTACTGCAGAAGTGCCAATTACTAATATTTTTCGTGACGATTTAGTACAAGAATCAGATTTTCCAATTACTTTAACTGGCTATACACCTTGTTTTAGACGCGAAGCTGGTAGTTATGGTGCTCACGTTCGTGGTTTAAACAGATTACATCAATTTGATAAAGTAGAAATTGTAAGAGTAGAACATCCCGAGAATTCTTACAAAGCTTTAGATGGTATGGTTGAACATATTAAAGATATTTTAAGAGAACTTAAATTACCTTATAGAATCTTACGTTTATGTGGTGGAGATACAGGTTTTACATCTGCACTAACCTTCGATTTTGAATTGTTTTCTACTGCTCAAGACAGATGGTTAGAAATTAGTTCTGCATCTAACTTTGAAACTTTTCAAGCCAACAGATTAAAACTACGTTTTAAAAATAAGGAAGGTAAAAGCGAATTAGCACACACATTAAATGGAAGCGCTTTAGCTTTACCACGTGTTTTGGCTGGTATTTTAGAGAATTATCAAACAGAAGATGGAATTCAAGTTCCGGAAGTCTTAATTCCTTATACTGGTTTTAATAAGATTAATTAGCAATAATTGCTCTCATTAATCTTTTGTATTTATTTATTTCTAAAAGAGAATTTATATAAGCACCTATTTGTCCGTTTTTCATAAACGTTATTGAGTTAGATTTTGCGTTTTCGTGTTTTTTTATTAAATTTTTCATAATCTTAATAGTTTCGTTGTTTATTAAAAAACAATATTCGTGCCAGAATGTTACAAACAATTCGTCTAAATAAGGTTTGTTTAATAAAAGTTAACATTTATGTTGATTATCTTTGAAGAGTATGAAACAATTTTTCTTAGCTTTTTTTCTGTTTATTAGCTGTTTATCTTTTGCTCAAAGTGAAGATCAGAGTAGTTTTTATTTAGCAGAAACCTACTATAGACAAGGAGAATACGAAAAAGCAACACAGATTTTTGAAAAGATTTATCAGAAAAGTTCTTTCAATACTACTTATTTAACACGTTTAATTTCTTGTTACCAAGAAACAGATAAATTTAGTACTGCAGAAAATCTATTAAAAAATAGAATTAAGAAAAATACAACTCATAACTACCTATATGTTTTGTTAGGTTATAATTACCAAAGGCAGCAATTAAAAGAACTGGCTCAGGTTAATTACGATAAAGCCATAAACTCACTAGAAAACTTTGCCAATTATGGTGGTATTATTGGTCGGCTTTTTAAAGATTATAATCTTTTAGATTACGCAATTCTAGCTTATGAAAAATCGATGCACAAAAACCCTAATGTAAACTACAATTTTCAAATTGCTCAGATTTATGGAGAAAAAGGGGAGTATCAAAAAATGTTTGAATCGTATATAAATTTACTTGATAAAAATGTTTCATATTTAAATTTAGTGCAAAGGTATGCAAGTAGATATATTACAGATGATGCTGAAAATGAAACGAATATTATTTTTAGAAAGACTCTTTTAAGAAAGGCTGCAAATAATCCCAAAAACGAATGGAATATACTTTTAAGCTGGCTATTTGCTCAACAAAAAGATTATAACAAAGCATTTACTCAAGAAAAAGCTTTGTATCAAAGAAATAATGGTGATTTAGCAGAAATCTTCAATTTAGGTAAAATTGCTTTTAATAACACAAATTATGAAGCTGCAAAACAATGTTTTCATTTTATTGATGAAAATGCATTTTTAGCAGAAGAAAGAATTGATGCCAATATATATCTTGCTAAAATTGCTGTAGCAACCCAGAATTTAGAAACAGAAAACTTGTTTCAACAATTATTTAGTGAGTTTGGTAAAAATAAACAAACAATTGATCTACAAGTAACCTATGCAGACTATTTAACCTTTAGCAAAAACAATCCTCTACAAGCAAGCAAAGTTTTAGAAGAAGCATTAACTTATGCCAACTCTAAATTCGAAAAAGGAAACATCAAATTAAAATTAGGTGATGTTTTGGTTTTTAGAGGTAAATTTAACAAAGCGTTAATTTACTTTTCCCAAATTCAAACACAATTAAAAGGGTCTGAATTGGCACAAGAAGCACGTTTTAAAGTAGCACAAACTAGTTATTTTAAAGGCGATTTTACTTGGGCAAAAGCACAACTAAAAGTATTAAAAAGCGCTACAACACAAATTATAGCTAATGATGCTGTAGATTTATTTTTAAGAATAACAGATAATGAACCTGTAGATTCAATTCCATCAGGTTTAAAGCAATTAGCACAAGCAGAATTGCTATCTTATCAAAATAAAAATAAAGAAGGTTTAGCAGTTATAAAGAGTTTATTTGCAAATGGTTTAGTACCTGGAGAAGTAATTTATGACGATGCTCTTTTTCTTCAGGCCAAATTGCAAATTAAAGAAAGCCAATATTTAGAAGCCATTTCAAGTTTAGAAAAAATTATTGCAGCAGATAATCAAGGGTTTTTAGTAGATGATATTTACTTTTTAATAGCAGAAACCTATAATTATCAGTTAAAAAATAAAGAAAAAGCCAAAGAGTTCTATCAAAAAATTATCTTTGAGCATCCTTCTAGTATTTATTTAGTAGAAGCTAGAAAAAAATTTAGAAAATTAAGAGGAGATAACCTTTAAAAAAAATAAAATGTATATATATAACGTAACTATAAATGTAGACGATGCCGTTCATGGAGAGTGGTTAACTTGGATGGAAACCCACATTATAGATGTTTTAAATACAGGTAAGTTTATATCTGCAAAATTCACGCAGATTATGGTAGAAGAAGAATTGGGGGGTAAATCTTATTCTGTACAATATACCGCAGAGACTAAAGACGATTTAGAAAATTATTATGCAGAAGATGCAGAAGCTTTACAAACACAAACTGTACAAAAATTTGGTGATAAAATATTAGCTTTTAGAACCGAATTAAAATTAATAAAAGAATTCTACCCAACAGTAATGAGCAACTAAAAAATATGTCTGTAAAAGCAAAAAAACACTTAGGCCAACATTTCTTAACAGATGAAAGTATTGCAAAAAATATTGCAGATGCTTTAACCGAAATTGGGTACAATCATATATTAGAAATTGGGCCAGGAATGGGTGTTTTAACCAAATACTTATTACAGAAAAAACCTAAAACCACAGTTTTAGAATTAGACAGAGAATCTGTGGCGTATTTAAAAGAGGTGTTTCCAATAGAGCAGCTAAATTTAAATACAACTTCAGATAATTTTAATATTATAGAAGGCGATTTTTTAAAAAAAGATTTACAAACTCTTTTCAATAAAGATCAAGTGGCTATTATTGGTAATTTTCCTTACAATATTTCTACACAAATTGTTTTTAAAGCTATTGAGAATAGAGACTTTGTACCAGAATTTGCTGGGATGTTTCAAAAAGAAGTAGCCAAAAGAATTGCAGAAAAAGAAGGGTCTAAAGTTTACGGAATTCTATCTGTATTAACTCAAGCTTTTTATGACGTAGAATATTTATTTACAGTTCCACCAACTGTATTTAATCCACCACCAAAAGTAGATTCTGGAGTAATTAGACTAATCAGAAAAAAAGATTACAGTTTGCCTGTAGATGAAAAACTATTTTTTAGAGTGGTAAAAACGGCATTTAATCAGCGAAGAAAAATGTTAAGGTCTAGTTTAAAAACCTTTAAACTTTCGGATTCTTTAAAAGAAGAACCTATATTTGCGAGAAGACCAGAACAATTATCTGTTCAAGAATTTATTTCACTAACGCAAAAAATAGCAAATAATGCCATTTGATATTTCAGACGACTTTTTAGATAATCTATCAGAATTAATTGCATTAGATAAGTCTAAAGAAATTACTGCCTTATTTGCTGAAGTTCATTTTGCAGACATTGCAGAAGTCTTAGATGAAGTAGATTTTGACGAAGCTATTTATATTATTAAACTCCTAGATAGCGAAAAAACATCAGAAATTCTTACTGAATTAGATGAAGATATTCGTGAAAAAATTCTAGAAAATTTATCAGCTCAAGAAATTGCAGATGAAGTAGGAGAGATGGACTCTGATGATGCTGCTGATATAATTGGTGAGTTATCTGTTGAAAGACAAAATAGGGTAATAAGCGCCCTAGAAGACGATGAGTTAGCCGCAGATATTAAAGAACTTTTATCTTACGAAGAAAACACTGCAGGTGCTTTAATGGCAAAAGAGTTGGTGAAGGTTTATGAAACTTGGACAGTTGCTGGATGTATGCGTAGAATACGTGGCCAAGCTAAAGAAGTAACAAGGGTGCATTCTATTTACGTAGTGGATAAAGAAGAAAAATTAGTTGGAAGACTTTCTTTAAAAGATTTGATTATTGCAAAATCAGATCAAAAAATAGCAGAAATTGCAAAAGACAAAGTAGATGCCGTAAATGTTTCTGAAGATGATGAGGAAATTGCAAAAATTATGGCAAAGTACGATTTAGAAGCTATCCCAGTTGTAGATGATAACCATGTATTATTGGGTAGAATCACTATTGATGATATTGTAGATGTAATTAGAGATGAAGCAGACAAAGATTACCAAATGGCTGCAGGATTTTCTCAAGATGTAGAAGTTAATGATAGTATTTGGGAAATTACAAAAGCACGTTTACCTTGGTTAATTTTAGCGCTTTTTGGTGGGTTTATTTCAGTATCAGTACTAGGTAGTTTTGATAGTGCAATGGATCAATACCCAGAACTTTTTTTCTTTACACCATTAATTGCAGCAATGGCTGGTAATGTTGGTGTACAATCTTCTGCAATTATAGTGCAAGGATTGGCCAATGACAGCCTAAAAGGTTCTCTTTTTAAACGGTTATTAAAAGAAATTTTACAAGGACTATTAAATGGAGCTGTTTTAGCTGGTTTATTATTGTCAGCAGGAATGTTATTTCTTGGATTTCCTTTAAATTTAGGGTTTACTGTAGCAACATCTTTAGTATCTGTAATTATAATTGCTTCAATAATTGGAACGTTTATTCCTATTATATTAGCAAAAAGGGGGATAGACCCAGCGTTGGCAACTGGTCCTTTTATTACAACAAGTAATGATATCTTAGGAATTCTAATTTACTTTACAATAGCACAATTGGTCTTAGGGTTTTAAAAAAAGTCTAACTGAATAATCAGAAAGACTTTTTTCTCTTTTTCATTTTGGCATAAAATTTACCTAAAACTTATACCTACAATTAATCCCATTTTTAATTTAATAAGACACTATAAATTTATAAGAGAAAGTTTCTAAAAAAATGTAAAAAACCGAAAATGGAAATGTATTTTTCCGCAGTAATTAGTCAATGATACCCAACTCTTTCGCTTTAAGAACCAAATCCATATTATTATTGGCGTTTAAATTTAGTCTTAAATTACTTAATTTAGTCTCTATAGACCTTAATTTTAAAAGTGTTCCATCTGGTTTTTTAACTAACCCTTCTAAATTGCTGATTTTAGAGTGTTTTGGAAGCTCTTTTAATACTTGAATAGCCACTTCATCCATCTGTATTTGAACAATATTTCTACGCATTATTTTTTGATGAATTTCATGTGTATAATAAAAATCATTTACCAACATTTTCTGAAGAGCAAAACCAATTTCTTTAGCATCACATTTGGTTTTTAATAAATAGGCATTTGGTTGTAAGTTATGTATTACGTTATATACTCTATTTGTTTCGGTATGACCTGTAATTACACCTATCTTAAGATTAAAATTATGCTTTTTTAGTTCATTAATTAAAGCTTCACCTCCGTCTAAAAAAGCATCTGTAGCTATATTATCAAAACTTAAATCTGTAAAAATAATTTGAAAAGGATTTTTAGTGGCATTGTTTTTAACGAGTTCAAAAGCTTTGTCACAAGTATCGGTGGTAACTACATCAAAGTCGCCTACTTCTTTTAAAGATGATACAATACCTTGAATAACCAATTGATGATCATCAACAACTAAAATTCTAAGATTATCGCTCATCTTTAGGGGTTTCAATTTTTGTAATTGTTCCTTTTTGTAATTCACTTTCAATTAAATAAACACCATTAATCGATTCTACTCTTTCTTTTAAGTTTCTTAATCCAATACCCTTTTTCTTAGTTTCTTTGTCAAACCCTTTTCCATTGTCTGAAATTGTAATTTTTATTGTTTTTTTTGAAGTTTCAAAAACTATAGTAATTAGAGAGGCATCTGCATGTTTTTTTGAGTTTTGAATGGTTTCTCTAACCGCTAAAAACAATGTTCTTTTTATAGAGTCATTTATATTTTTCCAAACAATAGAATCTATACCTTTTATTGAAATTTTAAAATTTGGCTCAAAATAATCGGCAACCAAATTTATTATTTGATCTTTAAAAGAAACTTCAACAAAACTCTGGCTACTTAACTGATGAGACAAATTACGTACATTTTCTTTAATGACATCTAGATTTTTAGCTTCATTAAACAGATTAGATTTAGAGAGTTTTAGATGCAAAGTTCTTAAGTCTCCAGCAACCTCATCATGTAAAGATTTTGCGATTTGTTTTCTTTCTTTTTCTCTTGCTTCTACTTGTTCTAATTTTGCTTCAAACAATAACTTTTTTCTTCTGCTAGCAGCAACACTAGTTCCAAAACCAATAAAAATGATACCTGCACCTGCAAAAAGCCAGCCAATTGTTTTTTGTTGTTTTTCTTTTTCTAAGAGTAATTCTTTTTGTTTATTTTCTAGTGTTAAATTTATATTCTCTTTCTCTTTTTTTTCTGTCTCGTACCTAACTTTTGCAAACTGATTTTTTCTAGTTCTTTCTCTATCAAGCAAACTATCTTTTAACTGAACATAATTATTAAAATAATTTTTAGAAACTTTACCATAAGTTAGTTCTGTTAAGATTTTTAAACACTCTAAAACTTGTTCATTATTTCTTGTTTCTTTACCTAAAGAGAGTCCTAATTTAGCATGCTTTTTTGCCAAACTGTACTGTTTGTTTTCTTTATATGCTTCTGCTAAAAGGCTATGAGAAACGCTTTGCCCATAAAGGTATTTAATTTTTTTTCTACCATCTAATACTGTTTTATATCCGGCTATTGCTTTTGATGTTTTACCTTGTCTAAAATATACAGAAGATAAACTCCCTAATAAATTTTGATATTGTCTTGGGTATTTTAGTGCAATGCTGTCAAATTGTAAACCCTCTTTAAAAAGAGTAATAGCTTTACCATATTTTTTTTCTTTAACATATGTTAAACCTATATTGTTATACAGGTTTAAATAATTTATCTCTCTTCTATGCTTCAATGGGTTAAACTTAGCCATCTCTTTTGCTTTTAAATAGTAAGCTCTAGATTCTTTTAGTCTATTTAAAGGTCCTAAAGCATTTCCCAGAGTTTGGTAAAGAGAAATTAAAGTTCTGGGTTGTTTGTTTTTAAAAGGCTCTACATATCTTAATCCTTCTACAGCAGTTGTTTCACTTCCAAGGTAATCGAGTTCTTTTACCTGGAGAATAGCCATTGACAACAACTTTCTGGCAACCTCACCAGAATCTTGTAGTTTTATAAAATACTTTTTTGATTCTTGGTAATAATAAAAACTACTGTCTAAATTGTTTTTTATTTTATGGTTTATGGCCGCAAAATGGTAAGCCCTTGCTAATGAAAAAGTATCTTTATGGTTTTGAAAATGATTTAATAACTTGTTTTTAGAAAAAGTTAACCCAATAGTATCTTTTACGAAATAACTCTCCATACCATACGTAATACTTGTTTGCTGAACTAAAGTATCTATGTTTAAATCTTCTGATAATAAAATTGCCCTTTTTAAGTTATGAAACTTATTGTCTCCATTTGCATTTTCTAGGTAGAAGAAAAGAGAGTCTTTTGGTGTCTGTGAAAACACACTAAAAAAAGTAAAAAAAAATATGTAGGTTATTTTCTTTCTCATCTATCAAAATAATTTATTTATTAAAAATAATTTTTTTTATCTTAAAAAAGAAA
>Ga0209136_1000563_pt1 | contig 26507 bp, 47 predicted proteins | sample SaaInl0LU_22_DNA_FD_184640 | JGI IMG/M metagenome (GOLD analysis project Ga0209136, IMG submission 184640) | Marine microbial communities from expanding oxygen minimum zones in the Saanich Inlet - ESP_90LU_22_DNA (SPAdes) (version 2) | ecosystem: Environmental > Aquatic > Marine > Intertidal... | reverse complement strand
GCGCCAGAAATGGCATTAGCAGCCTAGTTTAGGTATGTGGGGGTTGGTAACTGACCTAGCAACAGAATAGTTACATTACACACTTACACACAAAGGAGAACACAATGTTCGATATTAAACAAATGACAGAAATGGCTGAAAAATTCAGCGATTTATATAAAAACACAGGAATGAAACCAGAGGCATTTACAGAAGCATTTCAAAAAATGACACCTCCTTCACTTCCCAAAGTAACCTTCAATAAAAATGGTTATGAAATTCGTACACAAGTATTAGAAATGGCACAAAATCAGATGTGGCAAGACTACTACGCAAAATATGGTATGTTTGAAACATCAGTTCGCAAAGAGCATGATGAAGTTGTGACAACAGTAGAAATGCCAACTGTTCCAGGAACAGAACAAATTCTAGAAGCTGCGCAACAGTTTTACAATTTTGTAAACAAAGGAAAATAATAATAATTGTTGGTCTGTGAAATATCAGACCAACATATTAATTTAGGTAATCAATTATAATGAATGCAACTACAACTACAAACATATTCGTAGTTCATATATACAAAAAAATTAACCCAATAGGTAATAAGTATTTAGGCGTTTACAGTAGTAAAGAACTTGCCGATGCTGCTGGCAAAGAACATTGCGAAACATGGGGCAATGATAAATTACATTATACTGTAATTATTAGCGCACTAGATGATATAATTAACGGAGAACCACAGTGACCTATGTAGTAACTCAGGATTGCATTAAATGTAAGTATACTGATTGTGTAGAAGTCTGTCCAGTGGATTGCTTTTATGAAGGCGAAGAAATGTTAGTAATCAATCCAGATGAATGCATTGATTGTGGCGTTTGTGAACCGGAATGTCCTGCTGATGCAATTATAGCAGATACCGATCCACTATTCACACAGCGGTTATATGATATCAATGCGAAATGGTCTGAGCAATGGGAAGTAATTGTAGACCAGAAAGAACCATTGCCTGGAGCAGATGATGTTAATCCTTCTAAAGGATACACAGAAGATAAAACTAAATTATTAGACGCATATGACTAAAAAGTTCTTGACATCTTATTCGAATCATTATATAAAGAGTGTACAAGTTAATCAAACAAGGAGTTGAATATATTTAATACTTTGCAACTCCTTATGATTGATTTTACTTCGGACCTTATGAGCGCAATTGCTCTTATGGGTATTGTATCATATGTTTTTAGGATAATTTAATGTCATACGCTCCAAGATTTGTATACTCAATAATAACTGCTTCTTTGCTGCAACGATATCTTTCTAGTAACTTGTCATTGGAAGTTGTTGTACATAAGTATTCTGAGTACTTATCAGAATTATATAATTACACGGATACAGATATGTTACATGAAACTGTGGAAATGTGTCTGCATACAATGAGTGATGCTTCGGTTGGGGATGATAGTGAATTATATTTGATAGATTATCAATACAATAACTTCACATTAACCGAAAAAAACAAACCAAGAAATTGGCGACCATTGTTTGGTAATCCATTACAGGGAATTAAAAAATTAGATTACAGTTCGTCCACAATCAATAAACATTTTAATGCATTTATATACAATACAAAAAGACAAGGTAAATTTATTGCAGAAAAAGAATGGTCATTGGATACCCAAAAAGAATCTAAATTTCTGAGTGATATGAATAGTATGGAAATATCTCCATTTGATATTCTTATTTTGTAGATTTTGCTTGACATTCGTAACGAATCACTATATAAAGAGTGTATAAGTTAGAGAGAAAGGTACTAGATATGGAAAACGTTCAGTATGATGCAGAAACACTTGAGTTCCTCGCAGTATGTGACCACTTCACAGCACTACAGAATGAACTAGGTTATGAATCAATCTGGTCTATGCATGACATGGGCATTAAAGGTCTAGACTTTGAAATTTTCACTAACAAGGTCCGTAAAGTCACATACGAATATATTCGTCCTGACGCAACACAAGAAGAATTGATGTTAGACTTACGTGATGGTGGTAAGCGGTCTGTGACACAAGTTAGCATGACAGCAATTGATGGTTCAATCAAATCATTGTGGTTCGCTGCTGAATCGTGCATCAAACAATCGGGTACACATCACCGTTATATTGAAGATTTTGAATTCGGCGAAGATGGCACACTTGAACTAGTTACTGGGAGTTAATATAATATGAGTAATCAACAACTAATGGAACGAAAAATTATTCTACTTGAAGAACGAGTAGCAAAACTTGAAAGTATTATTAAAGGAAATAAAAAATGAAAAATGTAATGGCAATTGCTACAGCACTTTTAATGACCGCATCTGTTTCATATGCTGAACAAGTGCGTGGTACTGTAATCGGAATGAAGGAAACATATCGTGATGTTGTCCGTGAAGTTCCAATTCAAACCTGTAATAATGTAGAAGTTCCCATCTATGAGACACGCCGAACTGGACAAGCAAGCACAGGTGATACTCTTGCAGGTGCAATCATTGGTGGTGTAATTGGCAATCAGTTTGGCAACGGTAGTGGCAAAGACGCAGCAACCGTACTAGGCGCAATTATCGGTGCCGACCGTGCTAACAAAACAGGTGGGCAACAGCAACAAGTTATTGTAGGTTATCGCCAAGAACGTCAATGTCGTACAACGTATACAAACAAAGTATCACAAGTGCGTGGCGACAATATGGTAACTGTTGATATTGGTGGACAGACAGTTCGTTTATATACACAACAGTGGTTTAAAAAAGGTACTACAGTGTACTTAAATGTAAATATGTAATACATACATAAATTTTACTCTCCAAAATGATAAATACAGATGAAGAGGACTGTAATTATCCTTAGGAGAGTAAAATGTTTTTTCCACTAGTGGTTTTCATAGTCGCCCTAACTATAGCTGCGGTTGCAGCTTGGTTTTCAGTTGCAGGACTTATGGCAATTTTTGCTGCATCTGCAATACCAGTTGCTATCATGGCCGGATCTTTAGAAATAGGCAAGTTGGTTGCCGCATCTTGGGTTTATCGTAATTGGAAACGTGCGCCGTTTCTATTAAAATCGTATCTTACATTTGCAGTAGTTGTATTAATGTTCATCACCTCGATGGGCATTTTTGGCTTTCTATCACGCGCTCACTTAGAGCAAGCAAGTGAAGGTCTACAATCGCAAGCACGTATAGAACGTATAAGCAATGATATTCTTCGGTATGAAGATGATATTGCACGGTCTGAAATTAAGATTGAAAAACTTGAAACACAAAATACAAATAATACAGATGAAATACAAACACAGATTGACACTGAACAACAACGTATGGCCCAAGCATATGCAAGAGTTCAGCCAGCAATTGATGAACAACTTGCTATCATCTCAAACCAACAAACTGGTTCCGAAGACCAAGTAGAATCATACCTAGCACAGATTTCAAAAATAGATACTACACTCGAAAATCTACAATCATTTATTGTAAATGATGAAATTAAAAAATTACAAGCATTGGTTGGTGTTAAGACGGATGGTAATTATGGGCCTCGTACAGCAAATAAAGTTGATGAATTCCGTTCACTTCTGCAATCAGAAAAGCAACGTCTAGTTAGCATTGTAGAAGATATTCGTACAAGTATTGATACATCAGTTATTGAACAAGCAAGAATTGAAATAAAACGTTTGCGTTCTATTGCAGACCGCGATGTTCAAAAATCACAAGAAACTATTACAAGTCTGCGTACACAATTAGAACGTGTCGCAGAAATAGATAATACTGCAAAAATTACAAAATTATTAGAAACAGTTAAAGTGTCTGAGGACGGCATATCTGGGTTACTAGTTACTAAATTTGAATTAGAAACTGAAGTTCGTATGTTGGAAGCAGAAATTGGTCCAATTAAATATATTGCAGAACTAGTTTATGGTAATACAGAAAGAAATACAATCGACGATGCAGTGCGCTGGTTAATTATTGTATTCATTTTTGTATTTGATCCATTGGCAGTATTGTTACTAATTGCTGCAAACTATAGTTTTCAAAATCGTCATACAAATAAAGGTCACCAAGAAGAAATCTTTGATGCATTATTTGCAAAAAAAGACAAAAAAGAACTTGACATTTATCCTAATATAGACGATACTGTTATGGAAGAAAATGTTAAAGAACTAACTGAAGACGAAATAACTAGAAAACAAAACACAAGTCTGGTACAGCGTCAAGGCTGGTTAGACAAGAAATAATATAGGTGATATTTGACTAATACTAAAGATTATACTTGTTCATTTTGTAACAAAGAAAAGGATATAGTTAAAACACTCATTGCTGGACCAAATCAGTTTATTTGCAATGAGTGTATTGACTTATGCTATGAAATCATACATGACTCAAAAGAAAAGTTTGCCACTACAAGCGAAACGGATATGAGTTCTCTTCCTGGACCGGAAGATATTAAAGAATTCTTAGATGCGCACATTATTGGACAAGACGAAGCTAAAGAAGTCCTTAGTGTGGCAGTATATAATCATTACAAACGTATAAACGCTGATGATTCTGATGGCGTTGAATTGGATAAATCTAATGTCATGGTTATGGGACCATCTGGTACTGGCAAGACATTACTTGCTAAAACAGTTGCAAAATTTTTAGATGTGCCATTTGCACAAATTGATGCAACATCACTTACTGAAAGTGGATATGTTGGTGACGATGTAGAAAATGTGGTACAGAAATTGCTTATGGCAGCAGATTTTGATGTTAAAAAAGCCGAGTGTGGTATTATATATATTGATGAAATTGATAAGAAAGCGAAAAAAGGCGAAAATATTTCAATCACAAAAGATGTTAGTGGCGAAGGTGTTCAACAAGCACTACTTAAAATTGTAGAAGGCTCAGTTGTTCGTGTTCCGCCTGGGGGCGGACGTAAGCACCCAGGCACTGATATGATTGAAGTTGATACAAGTAAAATTCTATTTGTAGTTGGTGGCGCATTTGTTGGCATTGATAAAGTTATTGAACGTAGAATAACATCCAATGCAGGTATTGGTTTTGGTGCTGTTGTGTATGATAAATCGACAAATAAGATAAATATCCGTGAGCAAGTAGAAGCACAGGATGTAATAAAATATGGAGTTATCCCAGAATTTATGGGAAGATTTCCAATTATTGTTGGCCTTGATGCTCTCACTGAAAATCAGTTAGTACAAGTATTAACTGAGCCTAAAAATAGTATTGTTGCACAATTTGAAAAATTGTTTAAACTTGATGGTGTAGAATTAATCATTTCAGATTCGGCGCTAAACCAGATTGCCAGAAAAGCAACAACAGATGAAACGGGTGCTCGAGGATTGAGAAGTGTAATTGAAAAATCACTTTTACAAATACAATTCAAATTACCAAAATTGGCAAATCAAGGACTACGTTCTGTACATATTACAGATGAATTTATTTTAGGAAATGAAGAACCAATATTGGTATTCGATGAACAAGCGAAGGTTAAACAAAAATTATAAATGGATAAAAACAAATCCACATTAATAATCAATGAGCAAATTACTAGTAGCGAGTTACGCATCATTGGAAATAATGGCGAGGCACTTGGCGTAATGTCAAATGCTGATGCCCAACACATTGCAATAAATGAAAACCTTGACTTGGTTCTTATTGTTCCAGATGCAAGCCCTCCAGTGGCACGTGTTGTAAGTGTTAATAAATATAACTACGAACTTAAAAAGCGACAAAAGGCACAAGCAAAATCTGCTAGGGCTAATGCTATTGAAGTTAAAGAAGTTAAATTTAGACCCGGCATTGGTATCCATGACTTGCAAATAAAGATGCGCCAAGCACAAAAGTTTATTGATAATGGTTCTAAAGTTAAAATAACAATACAAATGAAAGGCCGTGAAAATGCCAAGTCGCAAGATGTACTGGTATATTTTATAGAAATGATTTCTAACAGTCTGGCCAACTGGAAATATGAACAGCCATTAAAATTAAATGGCAATAGAATTACAGGTTTAATACAAAAAAATGACTAAAAATAATCACTATGTAAAAGGAAATGATGCTGACAGATATGCGAAGTCTGGCATGACAGTAGAAGTAAAAAATGGAAACTTTGAAAAGGCATTTCGTAGATTTAAAAAGAAATGCACTGAAGAGGGACTAGTACAAGAAATTAGAACTAGAAAAGAATTCGTAAAGCCAAGTGAAATCAAACGTAAAGCAAAAGATGCAGGACGTAAGCGTTGGCAAAAAATGAAACGCCAACAAGATAATATATGATAGATTTAGATACACTAGATTTGAGAACATTACAGAAAGAATCATCCAGAGCGTTACTTACAATGGATGGTTCTTCTGGTGGCATTGCAAAATTCAACAAACAAGCACACCACAATAGCCAACTATGGTATAAGGCGGTGTTGAAATATTATATTAATGAACACGGTGGATTACCGTGTGACGTTGGCCCAGCAAAAGATATCATACTTTTTTCTGAAAAAATAAGTGTATAACACTTGACATTTGGAAAAAAATCACTAAATATAACTGTAGGGTAAAAAGTTTACCTTACTTGGGTCGCCATAAGGGACCCAACATATCTTGCTTATTAAAAGGAGAAACAAAATGACAAGAGTAACAACATTAAACTTACCAGATTTTCATCGCTCAGTATTAGGTTTTGATAGACTACTAAATGATTTCAATCGTTTGGATAATACTGGTTATCCACCATATAATGTAGAGTCTATTGATGAAGACAAATATCAAATTACATTAGCACTAGCAGGTTTTAGTCGTGATGATATTGAAATCACGGTTAAAGAAGGTCTACTAACTATTTCCGGTTCAAAACCTGAAATTGAACAAGAGGGCCGTGAATACATCCATCGTGGAATTGCAAATCGTGCATTCACCAGAGAATGGAAACTTGCTGATTATGTTGAAGTAATTGATGCAACCATGGAAGATGGACTATTATTTGTATCTCTTGAACGAAAAGTTCCTGAAGAAAAACAACCTAAAACTATTGCAATTAGATAATAATTGTGATATTATATCAGGAGAGGGATAGTAATATCCCTCTCTTTTTTGATAAATATACAGCACAAAAATACGGACAAAAAATTATGATAGCAGATGAACAAACATTAACATCAAGTCTTAGTGAAACAGACTTGGGGATAGATGCTCCAAAAAGATATTATGTAGTAATGCATAATGATGATACCACACCCATTGAATTCGTAATTGAAGTATTAATAAAATTATTTAATCATACATCTGAAACATCAGTTGATTTAGCAGGCAAAATTCATCAAGAAGGAACTGCTATTGTAGGTATGTATTATATGGAAATTGCAGAACAAAAAGTTGAAGAAACTACACGTGCTGCTAGAACCAATGGTTTTTCTCTTTCAACTAGTATAGAACCTGCGGAATAATTTAATGCCTAGTATTAGAGTATTACAATATAATATGGATGGCATGCAGTGGGGAATAGAATATTTACGCAATGCAGCCAAAGATGTAGATGTATTCCTACTACAACGTGTACCAATGGAAGCAAAAAAAGAGATAGAATCTATAATAGGTTGCAGATTGTTCTTTTTGGAATCTACACCTGGTGTAGGTAATTTATGTGTTGCAATGGGAAAAAATCATTCAGGTCATCCATTTTCAAAGATGAAAAGTATTACATTGCCATCTTATGAAAAGGTGGTAAAAATTGGTGAAAATCATAAGGCTCAAGGGTGCACTGCATTAAGAGCGCAACTTGACGGTGTAAATATTATTACGTTTTTGCCTTGTTATCCACAAGATACTAGTGATGTTAATTCAACACTTATCAATGATTTAGATAGAAAGTCTGATATTGAGTTTTTATTAAATCTATATAAAGATAGGCCTACTATTATTGCTGGCGACTTTCATACTATTCCTGGATCACCACAAGATGAAACGACTTCATTTATTCTACGGAAGTATAATTATGAATCGCATTTAGATGAATATAATACTTGGCTTACACCAGACAAATCACCATCAAATTTGGATAAGTTAGTAAGTAATATAGATGTTGACATTTCTGATGTAATAGTATATAATAAAAACATAGATAGAAGTATACAAGGACATCTGGCAATAAGTTATATGCTAGAATATAATGTTGAAGAGGATTAATTAATGACAGTCGGAATGATTTCCGCTATTCCAGAAGAGTATTCAAAAATTAAATGGGATGATGCTCCGATAACTGAAACAGTTATGAAAAAGAAATTTCAAATTGGTAAGATTAATGGGATCAATGTTATTGCTGCGGAGTGTGGTATTGGAAAAGTAAATGCAGCAGTCACAACAACAATATTAATTTCACACTTTGGATGTTTGGGTATTGTATTCAGTGGAGTTGCTGGCGGATTAAATCCAAACTCAAATATTGGCGATGTTATAATTGCTGACAAACTGATTCAACATGATTATGGTGCTATCGTAAACGGAGAAGTATACTCTAGTCTACCAGGAAGTTTTCCAGCACTAGAGGATACAACTGATCCAATCTCATTTGAAATGAGTAGTGAAATGCAAAACTATTTACAATCTCATTTGGGCAACGATGTAAAATTTGGAACAATAATCACAGGTGATACATATCTTAGTTGTTCGCAGACCAGAGAAATGTTTCATATTCAATTTAATGCTGATGCTATAGAAATGGAAGGCGCTGCATTGGCACAAGTGTGTTGTCAATGTAATGTGCCATTTATTGTTGTCAGAGTATTAAGTGACCTTGCAGGTAATGATTCGCATACAGATTTTGATACATTTGTGGATGAAAGTTCAAAAAAATCAGCAACAGTTGTTTCACATTTATTACCAATATTGGATGCTTGGCATGATTAAAAAATTTGAAGACACACCGTTTGAACAATCAGAACATCTAAAAATTCATAATGGATATTACTATGCAATTTATGAAGACAAATGGCCAGTGTGTGATGGACATTTACTGTTTATTCCTAAACAAAATAATATAAAATTTATCACACTTACATTAGAAGCAACACTAGAGTATGGAGATAAACTTAGAAGTAAAGGTGAGATTGATGCTTACCACTTTGGTATGAATATGGGCGAAGAAGCAGGACAAACAGTTATGTGGCCTCATATTCATTTTATCCCGAGACATAAGAATGATGTTGATGGTTTTCCTGGCAGTGTAAGACTTGCACATACTGGTGGCAAAGGTGCAAATTATTATGCACAACATCCAAAATTTAAAGATGAATACATAGAAAAACACAAAGAATTAATGAAAGAAAGAGGATTTAAATAATGAGTTCCTACGAACCTAACTCCGCAATTGTAGTATTATATGATTCCAAAGAATATAAAGCACTTGATAAAAAATCAGGTGGCGCAGTATCTAGCGTGTGTGGACTAAAATCTCTGGCAACAAAAGATACTGGAGAAGTCACAATATCATTCCCATCTAAAATTAATGTTGATTCTATTACTGTAATAAAAACAAATGCTCATACCCATAATGAATGGCGTAACTTTGGTGGCAAACTAGCAAAGCAGTATAAAGGCAATGTTGATAATCTTTACTTTGAAATCAATAATGATTTTAACGAATCTATTTTTGAAGGATCGCAATTAGCATTGTATAATTTTGAGAAATACAAATCTAAGAAAGATAATGACACGTTGGCAGTTCATATCGATGCGGTTCGTGAGGTATCAATTCACAACAGTATTACATTTGCACGTGACCTTGTATCTGAACCAGGTAATGTTTTATATCCCGCAACCTATGCACAACGTATAAATCAAGTGCTAACACCATTGGGTATTAATGTTAGAGTGTTTCACCAATCACAATTAGAAACAATGGGGTTTGATTTGCTACTGAGTGTCGGGCAAGGTTCACGTAAAGATTCGTATGTAGTAGTAATGGAATGGAATGCAGGATCAGATGAACAACCTATTGCTCTAGTGGGCAAAGGCGTCACATTTGATACAGGTGGTATTTCTATTAAACCAAGTGCAGGTATGGGCGATATGAAATTCGATATGGGAGGCAGTGCTGCAGTTGTAGGAGCAATGCATGCAATCGCTGAACAAAATGTACAAACTAATGTGGTTGGTATTGTCGGACTTGTTGAAAATATGCCAGATGGTAATGCAATTAAGCCTGGTGATATTGTTACTTCATTGAGTGGTCAAACTGTAGAAAATTTGAATACTGATGCAGAAGGACGTTTGGTTCTAGCAGATATTTTAACTTACGTGCAATCAGAATATGATCCAAACCGCATTATTGATCTTGCAACATTAACAGGTGCAATACTTGTATCTTTAGGACACGAAATGGCAGGTCTATTTACAAATTCTACAGAGTTCGGTAACACTATTATTGAGCATGGCGAGTTGTCAGGAGAAGGGTTCTGGAGAATGCCAATGGGCAAAAACTGGAATAAAATGATTGACTCAAAGATTGCAGATATGAAAAACATTGGTGGGAAGGGCGGAGGTTCAACCACAGCAGCAGAGTTTTTATACCGTTTTGTAGATAATCATCGTAATTGGGCACACTTGGATATTGCTGGTATGGCATGGACTGAAAGTGGCAATGATATTACTCCATCCGGCGCAGTGGGTTTTGGTGTTAGAACACTTTTTACAATGGTACAATCCTCAACTGAAACTAAACCTATTGACGATAATATGAAATACTAAATGTTATAAATACACTCAGTGTAGGAGTACTATAATGAGTTTTATAATATCATATATGATTAGATGGGTCGTGCAAGGATGGATAATATCTAAAATTGCAAATAGAGTTCGGAAGTGGATGATTAAACGTTATTCACTTGAGGATAAATTCAAACAAAGTTTTACAAAATCTCATGTAGTTGATTGGAATAATATACGTTGGTTTGCTAATTTTGCTAGAGCCTCATATAAAAAAGATAATGATGTCATAAGAAACTTATATGCTGGATATAAAATATATATAAATGAAATCAATGATATTAAATATATAGTATTACTTGATGAATTGAATAAAAAACAATACATTTCTATTCGTGGTACGTGCAATTCACATAATGCCATGCAAGACATAAATTTCTTACGTAGCAAAAGTTTTAGACTTGGTATAGAACTGCATAAAGGATTTCATAACACTGCAGAAATGATTGCAGATGATTTAATTTCACGACTAGATAAAACATGGACAACATATGTAACTGGTCATAGTTTGGGTGCAGCGGAAGCATTAATTGTTAGTTGGTATTTAGATTACTCAGGTCACAATGTAGCGGAATGTATCAATTTTGGACAACCTAAAGTCACATCATCACACGGTATTCGCAAAATGCGCGGCAAGATTAAACTTACACGTGTGGTAAATGAAACAGATGTTGTTCCTCTAGTCCCACCAGCAGGTACACATATGAATAGATATGCACATACTGGTGAACTAATTAAACTATTAGAAGATGGGAAGTATTGTTACCTAGAAGAGCCTGATAGTTTAAATTTTGGTGTGAATAGTTTTTGGCTATTTGCTGCAAGAGAAAGTTTCTCATTTTATGAAATGGGCAAAGAATTACCGGATCACTTTATGGATTCTTATATTGAAAATATTGATGCTATTATAAAGAATGGCGAAGAAGTAAAATGGAATGAGAGACTTCAATATTTAAAAGATGGAAGTTTATTAGGTGAATGGAAAAAATAGTGGTTGACACGTTCCTTTTATTGTGATATAATCTTATCATATTTTAACATTTAAAAGATAGAAAATAAAGTGTTTATTAGATTAAAAAATCGTATTAAACTATACAGACTGTGGTATAGAAAACTAAGAAAAAATGGATATATGTGGCATAATTGTGTCGAGTGGGCAATTTATAATTCTGCTACACATAACCTAGACGGAAGTTATAAGTGAAATTTTTTAATTATATACATAATCAAGATGGGTGGAAAAGCCTACTAGCAATCATTTATGCATTGATTTGCATATTTGATTTTATTATTGTTCCAACTTGGATTGGTACAACTCGAAAATCTATAATGATTGACACAAGTGCAACTGCTTTTACTAGTTTGGATGTACAAGTTCAAATACAACTAATTCAGTCTATATGGGCAGAACACGAACCCTTTACATTAATGGGCGGTGGGATGTTTCATTTAGCGTTCGGTGCATTATTAACCGGCAGTGCATTTGCAAGTTCAGGAAATACAATTAAACAGAAATCTACAGATAGTAAAGATACTTCTAGTAGGTATTAATAATACGTAAGGACTAATAATAAAATGAGTGCAGAAGACGATAAAAAACGTGCAGAGCAAGAAAAAGCAGCACAGCAACAAAAGAAGCAACAAGCACAGGCAGATAAGGAACAAGCACAAAAAGACAAAGCAGATGCAGAAGCCAAAAAAGCAAATGCAGAACAACAACAACGTGATGCACAAGCAGCACATGATAAAGCAGAGGCAGATCATGCTGCCGCAGAGGCAGCGGAAAAACAAGCAGAGGCAGATTATAATTCTGCGGCTGCCGCTGTTGCTAATGCACAAGCGAATGTTGTAAAAGTTTCAAAACCACAATATACTGTTAGTGTTGCTGCAGGTGCATCAGTTGAAACTGGTGGATCAGTGGGAAACGATCAGGCTGGCGCAAGCGGTAGTGCGCAAGCAAGTGCTAGTGCAGAGGCAGGCGCAAGTGCAGGATTTCAATCAGATGGTAGTTCCTTTGCAGCAGGTGCAGAAGCACATGCAAGTGCAGAGGCAAGTGCAAGCACAAGTGGCGAAGCACATGCAGAGCAAGATTTAGGTCCATTAGGAACAGCACATGCTGGTGCAGAAGGTGAAGCAGAAGCACATGCAAGTGCAGAAGCAGAAGCACACGCTAATGCAAGTGGAGGCTGGGATGGCAGTGATGCAACGGCAGCGGCATCAGTTGGCGCAAGTGCACGTGCAGAGGCAGGAGCAAGTGGATCAGTAGATGCAAGTGTAGGCCTAGATACACCATTAGGCGATATTTCAGTAGATGCGGGCGCAGATGGTGAAGCAAATGTACATGCTGAAGCATATGCTGAAGCAGGTGCAAGTGCAAGTATCGGTGAACACGGTGCATCAGTAGAAGCGGGTGCGATTGCAGGTGCAAGTGTAGGTGCAGAAGCAAGTGGTTCCGCACATTTGGGCGGCGCAGAAGTATCAGGTAGTACTGAAGTAAGTATTGGCGCACAAGTTGGTGTACAAGGTTCTGCACACGCTACATATGAGGATGACACAATCAGTTTCGGTATTGATGGTAAGGCTGCATTACTTGTTGGGTTAGACATTGATGTTGATGTTGATATTGATATTGGTCCACTAGTAGATGGGGCACAAGCAATCCTTGATGCTGGCGGAACAATTGAAGATGCCATGGATCACGTAACTGATGGAATTGATAAGGCACAAGATGAAGCAATTAAAGCAGCCAAAGATGCTGAAAAAGTTGCAAACGATGTGGCGAAACAAGCAGAACAAACTTATAAAGGTGCACAAAAAGCGGTAGATGATACCGGTCAGGCAATTGAGGATGCAGGCAAGGCAATAACAAATGCAGCAAATGATGTTGCTAACTGGACAGAAAAAACATTTAGCGCACAAAATATGCTGAATGGTGCGAATACAGCAATTAAAGGTTGTAATGATGCCATCAATACTTGTAATAATGCAATCAATGATGCATCAAGGGCAATCACTGATGCAGCAAATGCCGCAGCAAAAGCCGCAGAAGATGCAGCAAATGCCGCAGCGAAAGCAGCCAAGGATGCAGCAAAATCTGTAGGTAAATCATTTAAGAAATTATTCAGTGATACCCGTCTTAAAGAAAATGTAAAACTAGTCAACACAGTTGATGGTCTTAGTGTTTATACTTATAACTATGTTGGTGATAGTGTAGAACAAAAAGGTGTAATGGCACAAGAATTACTTGAAACAAAGTATGCCAATGCAGTTACATTACATGAAAATGGTTTCTATCAGGTTGACTATTCTCTATTACCAAACGGCACTAGATAATATATATGGCTGAAAAGATTACACTTTTCAAGCAAGAATACCTAGTAGGATTTCTAAATGAAGACCTACTGGGACTTTCTGCTATGATAATGAATAGTTATTATAATAATAACTTCATGGCAGAAGATGATGACCATATACGAAAGGAAGATGTTAGGATTGAGTTTAACGCTCAGATACAAAGGATTGCATCAAGTTTAGAAAAAGAATGGTTTGATGCATTTGGCACAGAAATTGAATTATGTTGGAATACTAGTAGTACAGAAGACCCAAACACTGCTTTTTGGTCAGTGGTGCATGGCAAGAATGAATCTACTAATTTACATACTCATGAATCAGAAGAAAATTATGCAGAAGGCGCCCACGTTAGTGCAGCATATTATGTACAAGTTCCTCCAAGAAGTGGAGACTTGGTATTTCAATACAAACAAAATCCGTATATAACTGAACAAACAACTATTAAAGCGGAGCCAAACAAATTTGTAATGTTTGATAGTACAATAAGTCACTTTGTTACAAAGAACCATACCAATGACAAACGAATTGTTATTAGTATGAATTTTAAAATTAAAGAAACTAAGGAGAAATAAAATGTCACAAATGCCAAAAGATTGGGATAAAAAAATGAATGCTGCAATTAAGGCTGCTGAAAAAGCGGCAGCAGAAGCAGCAGCGGCAGCAACTAAAGCAGCACAAAAAAATGAGCAATTAGCAGTAGAAGCAGCAGCAGCAGCGAAAGCAGCAGCAGATGCAGGTGTCAAGGATGCTAAGAAGCAAGCCACCGCAGTTGCAAAAACAGCGAAAAAAGCAACTACCGGTGCGATTGAAAAATCTGCTGATGCTGCATATAATGCTGCCAAGAAAGCAACAAAATCACTGAAGTTTTGGTAAATGTATAAATATAGGTGCAAAATACTCAGAGTAGTTGATGGAGATACAGTTGACGTAGATATTGACTTAGGATTTGGAGTATGGTTACATAAAGAACGTATTCGGATTATGGGGATTGATACTCCAGAAACTCGTACCAAGGATTTGGTAGAAAAACAGTTTGGTATATTAGCAAAAGAATTTGTAAAAGAACTAATGCCAGTAGGATCATCACAGATCATAATGACTACCAAAGATAAAACTGGGAAGTTTGGTCGCATACTTGGGGATTTTAGTATTGATGATAAACTATTTACTGAAATAATGATTGAAAAAAACTTGGCTGTTCGTTATCACGGTCAGTCCAAAGATGATGTTGAAAAAGAACATTTACACAACAGAGAAATTTTAATAGAAAATAAATCTATTATATTGAAGGAGATATAACATGGGATTTAAATTTGATTTCAAAGTAGAACATGTTGCAGAATTGTTACCACGCATTGATGCCGGCGAATGGTTTGATGCGATGGAGCGAGTATTGCCCAGATGGGATATTGATACTGAAAACAGAGTAGCAGGTTTTATTGCACAGACTGGCCATGAAAGTGCTGGATATACGGTGTTAACTGAAAATCTAAACTATAGTTCTAAAGCATTAAACTCTATTTTTCCAAAATATTTTGAACGTGCAGGCAGAAATGCAGATGATTATCATAGGCAGCCAGAAAAAATTGCAAATGTAATTTACGCAAATAGAATGGATAATGGCGACACCAATAGTGGTGATGGCTGGCGATTTAGAGGTGGCGGTATTCTTCAACTTACTGGACGGCATAATTATACACAATTCGGTAAAGCAGAAGATATGAGCGCAGAAGATGCAACTGACTTTGTTCGTACACCTATTGGTGCGTTAGCAAGTGCATGTTGGTTCTGGGATACAAATACAATTAATCGTTACTGTGATAATCAAGATATTGTGACAATGACCAAACGAATTAATGGCGGCACGATTGGGTTAGAAGACAGAACAAAGCACTGGGAACATGCACTAGAAGTTTTGGGAGGACATTATACTCCTAAGAAACGTACATTGCGTAAAGGTGATCGAGGTAGTGATGTTGCAGCAATGCAAAAAGTATTGGGAGAAAGTGCTGATGGTATCTTTGGTTCAGGAACAGAACGCACAGTTATGGACTGGCAACGTGAAAATGGTTTAGTTGCAGATGGTATTGTTGGTGTAAATACACAAAAAGCAATGGGTCTTTAGTTCTCTTGTGGTTTAATACTATGATCTATCCAAATACAATCTAGTGTCTGATTTTTATCTGATACTAATACCATTGCAGGTTTAAATGCCTCCGCACATTCGCTTTTAGTAGCGAATGTGCCAATATGATATGTTTCCATTTTTTGTGCATTGGGCACCAATGCTATCCATAATAAAATCCACATATTATTTCCCCTCTATTATCTTATCAGTGACCCATATTATGTTTTGCTTTTCTAGGATCCTCTATACTATTATCAAATTCTTCAATTTCAAATCTTAAATTATCATGGTCTGGATAATGTATAAAAACGTCTCCTTCAGGACATAGATAATGTATTTGTGCCAACAACGTTGCATTGCCTATTGTAATATGCTCTAAATGATTACCTTCTATTACAAAAGAAAATCCAAACTTATCAACTTTATCACTTGCTGGGCCAGAGAATTTTGTTACACTTGGTTTTGCAGGATGTACTATGTAGTCTACATCTCGTACTTCTAATGTAAAGTTTTTAACTGTGCAATCATCTCTATGCTTTTCTCTAGCAACAATTACTTTAAATTCGCCATTGACTGGCGCATCAGATATCACAAAATATTCAGGTTCCCAAGTAAGAATATCTTTGTTAGACACTTTATCCCAAAATGTATAGCCACCACCTAGCATTGCTAATGATGCACTCACTATGCCTATACCTTTGGTTATATTTTCGATATCAAATGAAAACATAGTGTCATTCTATTTCTGGAATGTCAATTAGTATCACACAAAATGTACTACTTACTAGTGAATTGTTTACACTACTATAAGCACGAACTTCAATATCATCACCTGCATTTACTTTAATAGGGACGTTATAGTTCTTTGCATATGTAGTTGCACTCACTGTAATAATATCACGTGCGTTCCAAGCACCATTGCCTGGTGCATTAGGATCACGTGTCATTAATGTAGCAACTGCATCTGTATTTTGCTTACCACAACCAACAGTCCATTGTGTGATATAACCTGTTTTACCAGCGGGTATTGTATATTGTGCCATGAACGTTTGTCCACGTCCTGCGGCATGTGAACCTGTGCCGTCTACACCAATAATTGCTAATACTGTTGAAGTATTATCACTCGTAATACTGATTGTTCCTTCATTAACACCGCTTGTACCTGATGTTACAACCTTCACACGAAATACACGTTTAAATTCAGCAATTGTTGTATCACCTACGTCTACAGTTTCAACAACAACTTCGCCTGCTTGGTTCATACCTTGTATCTCTACAGTACGAGCACCACGGCCTGTTGGGTTATCCTGTACATCATTACTTGTTACAGTAAGTGTTTCTGCTGTTTCGATGTATGTGTAAATTCCACCGCCGTCCCAAATTGTTTCCTTGTCACTGTCTACATCGATATTCATACCAAACTTTTCAATGTGACTTACGCCCTCGATATTTCCATCAGCTAGATGGATACCCCAACCGAAATTATTTCCAATTACTCTTAGAGCAGGTTCGCCTGCAACGTTGTATTCCATTGCATTTTGAACTCCCATTAGGTTTCTATCCAAATTTGGATGTTGATAATCATTCATTTTTTATCTCCATTTATTACCACTTACGACATGACCAATAACGTGCTTTGGTCTTTGGACCAGGATTATCACAATTGTGTCTTGCACGGAAACTAGCACGTGCTTTAGGATTTGACTTACGAATTTTCATAGTCTTTTCACCTTTAGACTTAGCACTTGTGCCACCGTGTCCAAAGTTGACTTTAATTACATTGCCTTTATCATTCTTTACATATACTTTAAACTTTTTAACATCCCCACGCATAGGTTTGTTTAGTTTAACAGTACGTCCTTGATATTCCGCTTCAAATAAATCACTATCGTCTTCACTATAGCCAAGATATCCAAATTCTTCATGAAAATCTTGTGTTTCTTCAAGTGTAATTTCTTCAATAATGTCACTTAGTTGCTCATTCAAAATATCATTTATTTTCATTTTCTTTATCCTTAATATATGTTGACCAAAATTTATTTCTGTCATTAGTTGACATTCGTAATTGTTCGTGTAATTTTAAATAAAAAACATAATCGTTTACAAACTTTGAATCATACATAATTTTATACCTTTTTTCGTATATAGTTGCCTTTGCACTTTTTACAATTACAATGACTACATGTAATTACTTCTCTTAATTCTCCGCCATCGCACTTATAATCTTTAAACTGTGTATACTTGCTAGTACCACAATGTGAGCCAGCACCACAGTTGTTACAGTATGTAACTGAATAATCTGTTGTTACTATCAAGTGTGCCATTTTAAATCCTTATTTCTTTGGACTATTGTTTACATTTTTTGCCTTACCCCTACGATCAGGATTAGGATCATTTGCTTTTTTACGTTTCACTGCATTAGCAATTGCTTTTTTGCCACCACTTGAACGTAGAGATGCAGCACGTGATTTAGATAGACACTTGGGCTTACCTTCGCCATCTTTTGCATCGCCACATTTGCCAATACGGTCGCCTTTGGTATTGTAACGGTCCCAGCCACCTCCGCCTGCACCGCCCTTTTTACCTTTGCCGAACCAAGCACGTAAGTCTTCGTTTAAAAAATCTTCAAGTTCAACTTCGCCACTTGGACTAATAGCCCATGCTCCTTTGCCGCCATAAATCATTCCACTATCATCTAGTTCGTCATATATTCTACTCATTGCAGGTGTTAGACTTTGTGTATCTTCTTCAAAGTCTAGTCCTAAATCATCCGCTGTTTTTATTGCGGCAAGTAATAGCATTGTGCCGTAACCTTTGTTACGATACTCGGGAAAAATCTCTGCTTGATTTCGAACAATATCATCTTCACGTGCATGTGTGTATTGTCCAACATGCTTGCCGCCGTCATATAAATCAATGGTAAATCCATCGTTACGCTTTTGAGTACGAATCTCTTTAGACTCTACAATGATTTCATTGATCTTCATTTCTTTGAATTTCCCCAATTGGCGGCACCAACTTTGCGACACTTAACTAATGCACCCGATGCATACGCTGAAGGCCATACTTTGTAACGTGATTTTACTTTACGATAGCAAGCATCTTTTTCACCTGCCGCTTCATCAAACTGTGCTTCTGTCATCATTTCTTTTGACTCTTTTACAATATGTTTCTTGCCGCATGACTCGCATACATCTTTGCCGCAATCACATCCGCACTCGCATGTGTCAGTTGCTTCAAACATACGTGATGGGATTTTTTCTTTTGCAATCTTTTTAGCATATTTTAAGTCTGCTTTATCTACAGGACCTTCAAAGCCGTATGACTTATCAAAGATGTGTACCCAACCGTTGCCATCATTCTTGATATAAGAGATTGCTGTATCTGGATAATAAATGATACCGTATTTTGTTTCGTCTGCTTCTTTAACTTCATCCCGTTCATCTTTCATGTCAGAATAGTCTTTGTCATAGTCTTGAAATTCGTCATATGATATATACATATCAGTATCAGGATCGTAGTATGAACCTTCTTTTGGATCATAATAAACTACTTTACCGCTTAGTGTAGTGAATGGACCTTCTAGTCCTTTACGTTCTACATACTTAGGATCCATTGGAGGCATAACTTTATAGCCTTCTTTTAATTCTTCTCCATCCATGTAGTCTGCAACTGCTTGTAAATAATCTTCTGCTACTGTTAATTTACTTGCTACCCATCCTGGAATACCTTCATCTTCAGATTTGTCTGACAGGTGTTTGGCAATTCGTGTTGAACTTTTTACACTACTCAACAATTGAGATTTTGCCATAGAAACTTCATGATCTGTATAATTTACGTCCTCAGAATCTGACTCTCTTAGATTGGCAGATTGGACAATGTTTTTCCAATTTTTCATGTTTGACATTTTTGAATTCCTTTAAGTTTTTTCTTGACTTTGAAGTATTTATCATTTATAATATTTCTATAGAACTTAAAGGTGAACTATGACATATGAATTTGAATTTGGTTTTACAAGTCGAGCACAATTCTACAGTATTGTAAAACTATTAAATCAAGAGTGTGGTAAACGAAAATGGACTATTCGTGGCAAAGTTTTAAAAGGGTTAAAACGTAATGAAAGATTTCAATCTTATCACACTCATTGGTTTAACCCTCCTATAAATAAAACGGTTGTAGTCCCTGCTGAAAGGATGTATGTTGAAGCTATGATTCGATTTATTCACACAGATGAAAAGGTTTCACCATGACGATTAAAAGAGTTGGCTTTGCGTGTAAATTCATGCATAATGATAGAACGCTAAAGCCCAAGATGCTCAAAGAGATAGAAGGTCCACTGAACTATCGTGGTACTACTATCAGGTGGATGCGTGAACACCAAGAAGAAGCACAAGACCGTGTATATGATATTGTTGAACATAATCTGAATGCAACTGAGCGTTTGATTGATTACGTTTCTACTCTTCCTCTATCACAACGTATGCTTCGTATTGGCAGTGATATGCTACCGGCTTACACAGAAGCAAACTTTGGGCATCTTACAAAAACAAACTATATCACAGATATGATTGCAACTAAGCTAAGTAATATCGGTGATAAAGCACGTTTGAACAATGTTAGAATGTCAATGCATCCAGGACAATTCTGTGTTCTTGCAAGTGACAATCCTGACATTGTTCAGCGTTCAGTAGAGGAGTTTGAATATCATGCAGATATCGCACGGTACATGGGCTATGGTAAGCAATTTCAGGATTTCAAAATCAATGTCCACATCTCCGGCAGACAAGGTCCAGCCGGTATCAAAGCCATCCTACCCCAACTCTCACAAGAGGCAAGGAACTGCATTACCATCGAAAATGACGAAAACAAATGGGGTATCAGTGATAGCTTAGAACTAGAAAAAGATGTTGCTCTTGTCCTAGATATTCATCATCATTGGTGCCGCGAAGGCGAGTATATTGAAGCAAATGATGACCGTGTCAAACGTGTTATTGACAGTTGGCGCGGAGTTCGTCCTGCAATGCATTACAGTTGTAGTCGTGAGGATTATCTTATTGGTCATAAAACTGATGTAAAGCCAGATTTCCAACAACTAATTGAAACTGGACATAAGAAAGGCAAACTTAGGGCGCACAGTGATTATATGTGGAATTCAGCAGTTAATGAATGGGCTGGTAGTTTCCGCAATGACTTTGATATCATGGTAGAAGCAAAAGCAAAAAATTTAGCAAGTATTCCATTTGAGGAGGAAACACGATAATGTTTACAGTAGAACATGAATTTGATCTATCTAAAGTAACAATTATGGATGAAAATAATAATGTCGATGATTTTATCGTTAGATTTGCAAGTGATGGTATATATTTTTCTCAATGGGTAGAATCTGAAAATAGACATTGGACTATTTGTATAAATCAAAAAATGTTCAGTGAATTTTTACTTGCTTTAAATAAAAGTGAGGGAATGTTCATAACAAAATGAGTATTATGCATTGTTGTATGAATTTAGAATTAAGCAAAACCTGCCAGATAATCAATGCTGATGGGTTAAATTTTGTTGTTAATATAAGTTATTGTAAGAATTGTGGAAGTAAAAAGGTAGTAGGAACTGGTGTAAGCGATGGAAAACGAAGACAAACTGATGTATCATGATATTGAAACAGTTAAGGACGAGGTGGCGAACTTACTAGTATACTATCAACAAGCCGCCATGGCAACAACTGGTAAAAATTTTCCAGAGATATCAAAAGTTACGCCAGTATTATTAGATGATGATAATATATATTTGTTGCTAAGTGATTTGAGTCAACATACCACTAATATTAAAACTATCAGTGAGAATGTTTCACTTTATTTCGCTGGAGAAAATAGACATAAAACTGAAATGAATAATGCACGTGTTACCTTATCTGGTAAACTAGAACTATACGACAACAAATCAGATGATATATTATCTGCATTTGAACGTAGAGATCGTGGTGCGAGAATGTATGGAAAATTCAATGATTTCAATGTATGGAAGTTTATTGAAACCCATAGATTATATGTAGAAGGATTTGGAAAGGCATACAAATGAGTAAAAAAACGTGTGATGCATTTTTTTGCAGTAATAAAACACCAAAGAAATATAGATACTGTTATGACTGTGCAAAAAATAAAGGTCTTGTTGGTGGTGGGTCTAATTGGTTAGGATGGATTGTATTAATTATTATAGTTCTGGCAATATTCGGATGAATAATAAACCAATAAATACGTATCAACAGTTAATGGCTATTACAGCAGAAGAATGTGGAGAACTGACACAAGTGTGTATGAAGCACATTCGTAAGTATAGTGACAAAAAAGAAGTTAATGAAAAATGGGATCATAAACTTATAGAAGAGGCAGGCGATGTTTTATGTATGATTGAATTAATGGTAGAACATGGACTATTGACAGATACCGATTTACGTGATAGAATAGAAGTTAAGCGAAATAAATTAAAACTCTGGAGTAGTTTAATCAATGAGTAAAAACAAAAACATGCTAAAGGAATATAAAATTACACGGTTGGCTGAAGAGAGTGATTTAGATTCTACTGACTATGCATTTATATTTGATATTGATGGTGACATAAGATGTATTCAACTTCCATATCATTTAGAAGACAGTGAAGAATTGCCAAACCAGATAGATGCTGTATTAAAATTAGTAACAGATTTTAGACAAAACCAATTTGGTATTATTAAAGGGAGAACGTATCATTGATTAAAGCAATACTAGCATGTGATGAATCTTGGGGTATCGGTAAAGATGGTGGACTTCCGTGGCCACATAATCCATCTGATATGAAGTGGTTCAAGGCGACAACATTACACAGAACTATTGTCATGGGTAGAAATACGTGGGATAGTTTACCAATTAAACCTCTACCCGGGAGACATAATATTATTGTATCTGGCAAAATGAATATACCTGATAATTCTAGTTCAATTGAAGTAGTGCGTCCAGATATTTATAAATCAAGAATATATACAATAAGTGCAGAACAGGATGTATGTGTAATAGGCGGCGCTAAGTTAATATTAGATTGCATTGACTTGATTGATGAATTTCATTTGAGCCGCATTCGTGGATCATATGATTGTGATACCTTTTTGCCCAGCACGTTGATTGAAGAGAATTTCACATTGACTGAAAGTGGACATAAAGATGGAGTGTATGTTGATGTGTGGTCTAGACTGTGATTAAGGATTGGGATTTACAGTGTATTAAGAATGAAATAGATAAGATTGCATTTCAAGAAAGTAACCACGCTATGGATGGATACAATTGTTGGCATGCAAAAAAAGAATTATATCAAATTTTATGGTATGTTGAAGAAAAATTAAAACAAACAAGCACATATGACAATGAAGATGAATATATTAAAAATCATAAAATTGAGGAGATGTGGGCTATTTTAAAAAAATGATAATTACTAATAGTAATAGGAGTAATTCATTATGAAGAAAATAATACAACCTGAAACAGAAATAGAAATACCCACACCAAAATTAATTATTAATTTAGCAGACATTTATGAAAAACGTGCTCTAAAAGAAAAAGAACTTGAATTTTATCAGTTAGAATTAGAAAAATTAATGTTCAAGTTGGGCATGGTTCAGCAAGAGATTGGCACAACAAATACTATTATAAAAATGATAGAGAATGAACAAGTCTTAGACTTGCAGGATGCAATTAGAGAAAAGAAAACGTTACAAGAGTTAAAAGAGGATGACAAATGATACTCATTGTTGGATGTGGTTATGTAGGTGAAGCAGTAGCAAAAAGTTTGGAAGATAATGGCACCAATGTCATTCGTATTGATCCCAAATACAACGACAATAAAATAGAAGATTATTTAGAACAAGCAAGCGGAGCGATTGTATGCTTGCCTACGCCAACTGTTAACGGTAAGTGTGATGATAGTATGATACTTTCAGTACTAGCGCAATTAGGGGACCTCTCTGTGCTTCTAAAGTCTACTGTGATACCATCAATGTTAAACACATATGGGAAAAATGTAACATATAATCCAGAATTTATAAGAGCAAATTCTGCGCATCAAGACTTTGATAATCAAACTCATTTTATTCTTGGCGGCGATCAAATGCAATGCTACAAATGGGAACAAGTTTTTAATTATCTTCCTAATGCAGAATTTATATATACAGATCGTAGCACGGCTAGTATGGTGAAATATGTTCACAATAATTGGCTTGCTTTGAAAGTTGCGTTCTTCCATGAAATATATAATCAACTAAATGATATATATGACCATTCAAGTATGATAAGTATTCTAAGCAAATTTAAAAATATTGGTCCATCACATATGAGTGCACCAAATGATGAAGGTGGATTAGGATACGGCGGACATTGTTTTCCCAAAGATACAGAAGCATTTTTAGAATTTTCGGACAGTGATATCATAAGACAAGTTATAAAAACGAATAACACACTAAGAGGTATAGATGACCACACACGCAACGATTGATATTGAAACATTGAGCACAAAGCCAGATGCGGTTGTGTTAACTATCGGTGGTATCAAATTTGATCCATTTACAAAAGTAGATCCACATAGTGAGTTTTACTATAGGTTAGAAATAGAAGACCAAACTTCTAAAGGCAGAGATATAGAATCTGACACTTTACAGTGGTGGGGAACACAGCCTGATGAAATTGTTGATGAAGCATTGGGCGATCACAATCGTACAAGTGTTGAAACTACACTAAAAGAGTTAAATAAATGGTTAACTGGTGCAGATAAAATTTGGTGTCAAGGCCCTGTCTTTGATATATGTATATTAGAAAACTTATATAGGCAATATGATACCCACTTTAATTGGGTATTCTGGAACATACGAGATAGTAGAACCTTATTTGGTTTAATGCCTGAAGACCCTCGTAAAAAGTTTAAGTTTGCAGCACATAATGCACTAGAAGATTGCAGAGTACAAAGTATGTGCATCCAAGAAGTTTACAGTGAGTTACAATTGACAAGATGATATTGGGTACAAATCTTGAATTTTGCGTGAGTGATTTACTTTGTGAAAAAGTAGATATCTCTGAAGTGTTTTCAATTATAACTTATAATATTAATTTCTCTAACTCAAGTATGGTAGAAAATTGGTGGAATAATCAATTAGATCCAATGACAGTACACTGGAGTCAAGGCAAAAATTTATTGCACTTGTTCGATTATGATACTGTGTATAATTTAATTGTTGAGTTAAAAGATAACGGAACTATTGTTACAAGAGATAAAGTTAATCCTAGTAGAGCGATAGAAATTCAGACTATGGCATCATCTGCTCATTGGTATCAGATAAATTTAAGAGAAAAAGATATGGAACCTGCAGTGAAACTAGCGTGGGATCATTACCAGTTGTTAGCAGGATTATGTAAATGAAAATAGGAATGAATTTTAGTCAATGTCTAATTGACTTATACGAGGGCCGTGTTACGCCAGACGAAGTATTAGTTATTATGGTTAGGATATATAGATTTGATCCCAGAAAGACAAGTGAATGGGATCGTGCTTGGCATTCTTTTTTAGATGGCATCAAGGGATCACGTAGTATATATGACAAATTACCAAATGAATTTAGAAAATTAGTTATAACATTAGATGATTTGGGAAAGTTGCATATGCCACGTGCTTCAGGCTCAATCGATAGTTTCCCAATAGTTCCGTATGTTTGGTTAGATTGTGCAGTCCCAGTTGATGAACTAGAAAACCTACCATCAGTAAAGCAAGCATGGAATCATTATCAAATGATTGCAGGACTTTGTAAATAAGTTTTTTACTAGGTAATGTATGATACACCGATAGCAAAAATAATAGCAGCGAATATAAAAATACCACCACCTATGATCCAAGCAAAAATCATTTCTTTACGTTCTTCGGCAGCATAAACCATTTCTTTACGTTGTTTGCGCATTTTAGATTCTATAGTTACTATTTCATCCCAAGCCGATGGCCCATAATATAGAGAAATATACTGCCGTAATTCCTCACGCATTTCCTCTGCTTTTTTCTTATGTGCCCATGCTTCCAAGGCATCTTGCTCGATATTAGAAGCAAACACTTTTTTAAACAGTGGCGGATTTTTTGCTTTTTGGTGTGCAAAATCCAAGTCTGACTTGGCCTTGGCCCATTGCCCAAGTTGTGTGCCCATATCAGATATTTCTTTACCCGTTTCAATGGCTTTTTTAATACCATTAAAGGCAGTAGTTGCCAAACCAATGGC
>Ga0209136_1000562_pt1 | contig 26554 bp, 30 predicted proteins | sample SaaInl0LU_22_DNA_FD_184640 | JGI IMG/M metagenome (GOLD analysis project Ga0209136, IMG submission 184640) | Marine microbial communities from expanding oxygen minimum zones in the Saanich Inlet - ESP_90LU_22_DNA (SPAdes) (version 2) | ecosystem: Environmental > Aquatic > Marine > Intertidal... | reverse complement strand
TTTTTCATTTTGACTAAAGTGTTGGGAGACTCTTCATATACATTTAAAGTCTCCATTAAAAAATACTAACTTTAGTCCAACTTATGCTGACGACTTACAATAGCTATAATAGCTTTCAAGGTGATGCTTCTGAAGTTTTGACACTCTAAGGTTTCGAGTATTATACGTATCTATTAAAAAAGAGGTAAAGTGTTTTCGCGAGGTCAAGTATCGTTGATAAGTAGCATATGCCAGATTCTTCCCGACTCTACTTCGTACATCTTCAATTTGTTCGTCCCATAAATCACCAATATATCGCACCGATCCCACGCCGACACCATTCATCAAGTCACGTATATTCGATAACGTGAATTCTTCCTCTTCTCTTTCTAGTGTAGAAAACGCATCGAAGGCTCTAAATTCTAGATCCTGTAAATACCTATTCAATTCTCGGTACCCTTCATATCCCTTCGATGCTTTAGAGAGTTTTGAATTCCAAAATTTCTCTGGCACCCTGTGATTTATTGAAAAATTCAATTGATCACCGTTTAATGTGATTCTCATCATAATAGGTGAACCTTTATCATTGGCTCTACCATTTCTAAGGTAATAAGTAGTCTTAAAAGACCTTTTTGATGTTGACATAACAACAAGTGTTGCGGTCATTTTAACATTGACCTGTTATGTCCTCGTATTGCGATTGGAAAGGTAGATAGAACGCTCTAAATTCTACCTATGCAAATCACTGCTGATTCCTGCAATCTTATGATTTTCAGGATTTTGTCCAACTGGTGACCATTTTTTCATGGTCACCAGTTTGGACACCAGTAATTTGCATTAATCTGCATAAATCCGCATTTTTCGCGAATACTCACTGCAGGCTTTTGCAGTGATTTGCAGACATTTAACTGAAAATCAGCTAAATAACAGTGGGCCCAGCAGGGCTCGAACCTGCGACCACCTGATTATGAGTCAGGTGCTCTAACCAACTGAGCTATGAGCCCGGGAGGGCAAATGTAGGGCAGAAGTGCTATTCAAAACAACATTCCACACTCAAAACAAAGGCTGTTAATAAAAGGTACGTTGTCCGGTATACGTCCTAATCCATCCTTAATAGGATTCAAGAAGGAATAAGTACATTCACACCATGAATCATCCAAAGGTCTTTTCCCTACTTTCAGCGGCTGTGCTAAGTCTTTCGACCCTGTGCGGCTCTGCGCAGAACGCACCTGTTGACTTTGAACCCAGTGGACATGGAGCGACCTGGTCGTGGCGCGTTTTCGAAAATGACGACAACCCCCCACTTACCGTAGTGCCGAATCCAGATACTACGGGGGTAAACACGAGTCCAAATGTTGCACTGTTTAATGCTCGAGTCGGAGGAGCACCATTTGCCGGTGTGGAATCCACTCATGGGATCGACATTGGGAGTTGGACCATCACAAATGCAAACAGTACGATTCGCATCATGGTACACAAAAGTGTGATCAGTGATGTGGGCATAAAATTGGTTCGAAATGACAATTGGTCGCTTGGAGAAATCAAAAAAGCGAACACCGTGATCAACGAGTGGGAACAAATCACCTTTGACTTTAGTGCGCACCTTGGAAATACGTACGATCAGATTGTCATCTTTCCAGATTTTGGAGGGCGAAGTAGTGACCGTTTGATCTATATCGACAATATCTATGGAGAGCAGTACATCGCGCCTCCACCTCCACCACCCGTGCCAGACAGCGCAACGATGGTTCTCCCAAATTTCTTTAGCCCAAACAGCGATGGCGTAAACGACGCGTTTCAACCGCGCATGCAACACGCTGACTGGACTACGTGGAGCGTTTATAACCGATGGGGAGTACTTGTTTTTAGTACCGAAGACCTCGGTGCATCTTGGAACGGTCGAGTGCAAGGGAATCTAGCAGCACCTGGCGTTTATTTCGTTACCGCTCGATGTGGGTCGAACGAAGTGGGAAATACCGTGGAACTGCGCGGAGCGATTCACCTTTTCGACTAAATCGACTTTTGTCACGGCACCCGCGATTTCAGCTTGTATCTTTGAGCAAATCCTTTATTCCAACCTGAGGTTATGATCAAGCAAATTTGGTTCGATTTTGGCAATATTTTCATCCCCATCTACCCGGAACGTACCCGGAAAGCGTTCGATGCGCGAGGCGTACAGCTTACCGAAGAAGGGCTCAAAGCACTAAACGAACGTTATGAGGTGGGAGCGCTGAGCACTCAAGAATTTTTGCAAGATATCGCCACCACCTGTTCACATTTACAAAGCTCGATGGCCGTAGCACATGGCTGGAATGCACTGCTAGGCAAACTTCAGGACCGCACGCTGTTTCTTAAGAAGCTCGTTCGTACCTATGAGCTTTGCTTAGTGAGTAACACGAATGAGGCGCACATAAAACACATCAAAAAAGAGTCAGGGCCCTTCCTTTGGAATGCCTTCGTAGAAAAATTTGAAGCACTATTTTTGTCGTACGAAATTGGCCACAGAAAGCCAGACAGGAGTTATTTTGAATATGTGCTAAAACACATGGACGCGAAACCCGAAGAGGTCTTGTTCATCGACGACTCAAGCGTTAACATCGAAGCTGCAGCGGCTTTAGGCATCCACACCTGGCAATTCAACGCTCAGGAAGGTAATATCACTAGAGAATTACCCCCGGTCTTGGCAAAGCTCAATCAGCGTACCACCAGTACCCTTGGGGTGTAGAAAGCATACCCATTTTCCATCGGCACCTTGTTTTGGCGTTTCATTCAGAAGTACGAATCCTTCTTGCTGCAAACGCGCCATCTCTCCCTGAATATCATCTACGGCGTACGCCACATGATGCAAACCCTCGCCACGCTTTTCAATAAACTTTGCGATGGGACTCTCCGGATTTGTCGCTTCTAACAGCTCAATTTTATTCGGACCTGCCTTAAAAAAACTGGTCCGCACACCTTCACTTTCTACCGCCTCTTCTTTGTACGGAGGTACACCTAATATTTTCGTATACAAGGCATTACCCGCTTCCAAAGAGCGTACCGCGATGCCTAAATGTTCAATCTTCGTCAGCCTAGAATCCATCGTATTACACTTCTAAATTTCCTAACGCCACGAGCGCCGCATATTTTCCTTGCTGCGCCATCAGTGCCGCGTGAGTCCCTTGTTCTAAAACGCGCCCGCCTTCCACATACACGATCTGATCCGCGTGTTGAACCGTGCTCAAACGGTGCGCAACGACCACGGTAGTTCGACCCTCCATCAGGCCGTCCAGTGCGCGCTGTACGCGCAGTTCACTTTCATTGTCCAAAGCTGCGGTCGCTTCATCCAGCAGCAACAACTTCGGATCCGCATAAAAGGCGCGGGCAATGCACATGCGCTGGCGCTGACCACCGCTCAGTTTCGAGCCACTTTCACCGATCATCGCATCGACACCCATTTCCGCCACAAAATCCATGCATTGTGCAGCATCGAGCGCCGCCGCGACCCGGCTCATATCCGAGTCCAACTGCAAACTGACGTTAAATGCGACGGTATCGTTAAACAACATCGCGTGCTGGGGAACCCAACCGCAACTTCGGCGAAAAGCACCTATTTCCCAATCCTTGATGTCCGAACCGTCCAATGTCAAACGTCCTTCTTTAGGCACATCAAAGCGTGCCATCAGATGCAATAGGGTGCTCTTCCCTCCGCCCGAAGGACCTACTAATGCGGTGGTTTTACCCGGTAAAATTTCAAGCTGTATCCCGTGCAACACATCGCGCTGACCGTCATAGCTAAAGCGCACATTCTCAAATGCCAAGCGCCCTTTCCACCAGTCTTTGATCGGCATTTCCGAGCCGACTTCAGCCGCAGGACTATCGACAATGGCCAGAACTCGCATAGCACTTGCATTGCCTTTCTGAATGTCATACAGGGCATTAGTAAGGTTTTTAAATGCGGGGATCAATTGGTAAAAGAGCACAATAAACGCCACCAGCTCACCGCCCGTCAAACGGTTGCCTTCCAGCACCTCCTGCCCGCCTAAATACAAGACCACTAGCAATACACTCACGCCCAGCACCTCAGCGATCGGTGAACTCAAATCGCGCTTTCGAAACACACTAATCATGTGCCTTCGCCAATTCTCCAAACTCACTCCAAATCTTTTCTGAAACTCACCCTGCGCATCAAAACCCTGCACCACAGAAACATTCGTCAGTACCTCGTCCATCAGCGCCGTATTCTGGCCTAACTCCGCCTGCGCCTCGCGAGCGCTCTTCTTCAAACTCTTCCCTATCGTTGCAATAAGCCCACCTGAGATGGGGATGATCGCGATCGCCATTCCCGTCAGCACGGGGCTCATCGTAAACAACACGATCATCGTTCCTAGAATCATCAGCGGATCTCGAACGAATCCCTCCATGCCTTTGAGCATAGACCACTCGATCTCGTTCAAATCTGCCGTAGCTCTGGTCAATAAATCGCCTTTTTGGGCCTCCTCATGCCTACGAAGCGGCCAAGTCAGCCAGCGCTGATGCAAAGCCTCTTTATAATACGCCACGACCCCATTACGAACCGGCGCCATGAGCCAAAGGGCAGCATACCGCGATATATTCTTCAACAAAAACAACACGGCTGTGCCGGCGATCACCCACTGCAGGGTCCGCAAGGCGCCATGCTCTTGTTTATATCCATCGACCAGCTCCGCTAAACTCGCTTTCCAACTCGCTGCAGCCTCAAGCGCAGTACCCGGTGTTTCAAAAATCAAATTCAAAATTGGAATCAATGAACCGACCGAACCGATGCTAAACACCACCGTCAATCCATTACACAGGGCCGCAAGCAAAACGTACCCCATGTACGGCCGTATCGACTGAAGAATGCGAAAAAATGCGTTCATAACGTGAATTGATTCCAAGCGAAGGTACTGCTTAGCAGCCAATGCGTAAATTTGCACCTATGGAAAGCACAAGACAACTCAAAATATCCAAGCTCCTTCAAAAGGAAATGGCCACCATTTTTCAAGATGTAGCACGCGAACACTTCCCAGGAACCTTACTCAGCGTCTCCAAAGTCCGCGTGAGTCCCGACCTCGGTGTAGCGAAGGTATACGTCAGTATTTTCCCCATAGCAAAGACCAAAGAAGTCGAAGATTTCCTTGCCGTTAACAACGCAAAACTACGCGGTGCATTAGGCCACAGCGTCGGCAATCAGCTTCGCGTTACCCCTGAGCTGATGGTCTACACAGACGACAGTTTGGAATACGAAGAAAACATCGATCGCCTGCTTCGTGGCGAAGGCGAGAGCCCGATCAAATAAACCGCCAGGTGCGCTCCTTTTCTACCTTTCTCGCTAGAAAATATTTCTTCTCCCTTGGAAAGCTCGGAGCCATCCGCCTCATGTCCCTCACAGCGCTCGTCGGTCTCTCTTTAGGCACGGCTGCCATGACCGTCGTACTCAGCGCTTTCGGCGGTTTAGAGGAGCTCATCGTGGACCAATTCCAAGATGCCAACCCAGACCTAAAAATCTCCCCAGCCTCCGGTCCCAGCCTCGCGCTCACCACGGCGGACTCCATCTTCTTTCAAGAAATTGCCCGAAATCATCCGCAAAGCAACCTCGCTGCGGTCTATAAAAAACGCACCCTACTCACCTTCGGCGAGAACCAGCACATCGCTTACCTGATCGGCGTGGACACCAGTTTTTACCGCACCCACCGCCTTAGCAGCCACATCATCACGCAAGCCGACCCCGCACTCGACCTCGGAAACCACACCCTAAGTCTCGGCGCCGGAGTAGCCTACCACCTGGGCATCTCATCCACGAATCCACCGCCCGTCGCCACGGTCTACCTCCCCCGCGTCACTACAGAAACGACCTTACTCAACCTCTCGGACGCCATCGAAGCAGAAAACGTCTTCGTCGAATCCGTCTTCTCGGTTCAACCCGACTTTGACCAGCAGTACGTGATCGCCCCAGCCGCCTGGGTTAAAAAATTCACAGGCATGTCTGCACCGTCCTACCTAGAGCTGCACACCTCATCACCGCGTGAACTGCGCAAGGCCTTCTCTGGACACTTTGGTGAGCGCATCCTCCTCGCAGACCAACTCCAGCAAGAAGCCACCTTATTCAAAGTCATGCGCTCCGAACGTCTCGTGGTTCTCGCCATTCTTTCCTTTGTGGTCCTTCTTGCGAGTTTCGGTGTCGTATCGGCACTAACGATCATTGCCCTGGAGAAAAAAAACGACATTCACACACTATGGTCCATGGGTGCCAGCGACCGCTTGCTGCGTGCTGTATTCTTTAAAAATGGAATGTTGATCGTGGGGTCGGGCTGGATCCTGGGTCTCACCCTCGGCATATCGCTGATCCTCACCCAGCAATACATTGGTATCATACCCTTGGGCTCCGGATACGTTCAAGAATACTATCCCGTTCGCCTCACTATAGAGCACGTGGTTTTAACCAGCGGCATCGTGCTGACCATAGGTACTGTACTCAGCGCATGGGCCACGAGAAACGTCGCTCGAAAAGTCGGTAAATAGCGTTTAACTCTTGCTGTACTGCAAGTTGTTTAGATCACTCAAGTCTTGCACATTCCCGTAGGCAGCAATGTACTCGCGCTCAATCTCATCCAGCGTCTCTAAAACTTCGTTCGGATCTTCGATGGTCACTAGACGTGAGCGGTACGGCTTAAAGTGGGACAGTCCACGGAAATAGTTCGTGTAATGCTTACGCGTCTCCATGATGGCATAACGCTCTTCCTTCCACTTCAGACTTAACTCAAAGTGCTCTCTAGCTGCAGCCACACGTTCTTGTACAGTCGGTTTCGCCTTCTCCGCGCCGTGTTCGAAATAATGCTTGATCTCCTCAAAAATCCACGGATACCCGATGCTCGCGCGCCCGATCATGATCCCATCGACACCATACCTATTGCGGTATTCCAGCGCTTTGGCGCCGCTATCGATGTCCCCGTTCCCGAAAACAGGGATGTGCAAGCGCGGATTGTTCTTGGTTTCAGCGATCAGCGACCAGTCCGCTTGGCCTTTATACATCTGTTTGCGAGTGCGTCCGTGAATAGATATGGCTTGAATGCCTACATCTTGAAGACGTTCCGCCACCTCGACGATGTATTTAGAATCTTCATCCCAACCTAAGCGCGTCTTCACCGTTACCGGCTTATTCACCGCTTTGACAATCTCCGCAGTCATCTCGACCATCTTAGGAATGTCTTGCAGTATTCCAGCTCCGGCACCTTTACACGCCACGTTTTTCACGGGGCATCCATAATTAATGTCAATTATATCTGGATTGCTTTCCTCACAAATCGCCGCAGCCTGCCGCATACTTTCGATCTCATTACCGAAAATCTGAATCCCAAGCGGGCGTTCGTATTCGTAAAAATCAAGCTTCTTTACGCTCTTCGCCGCATCGCGAATAAGCCCCTCAGAGCTGATAAACTCTGTGTACATGACATCCGCACCGTGGTCCTTACACAGTTTGCGGAAGGGCGGGTCACTCACATCCTCCATCGGAGCAAGCAAGAGTGGAAACTCCCCCAATTCAATATCGCCTATCTTTACCATGTTGCAAAAATACAACCCTATGGCCTACACTGACAAAACTCTTCTGTGGGGAACTGCAAGAACTTCTCTAGTTTTCGCTACCATCACCATCCTATCCACACTCCTGTTCGGTGGAATCGGCTTCTCTTTCTCCGACAACATGTTTGGTCTACAGAGCCCTAACGGCATGCGCTGGGCCCAATTCTCAGTCGCCCTCGGCCTCTTCCTCATGCCCCCACTTTTCTTTGCCTCCTACGCCAGCAACAATCCCCAAAGATTTCTCGGCCTGCGGAAATTGCCCACCTACCTTTCCGCACCACACTCCCGCAAAAATGCAGCCCCACTGCCCCCTTCGTACCACACCTTCATCGCCCTTGCCCTAATCACCATCGGCTGCTTTTTCGCCGTCGACCTCCTAGCACGAGCCGCACAGCTCCTCCCCGACACAGGCTGGGTCCATTCCCTACGCGAACAGGAACAACTCGTAAACGTCGCCTTAAGCACCCTCCTCGCCGACATGAACCTCACCACCCTCGCCATGAATTTCCTGATCATGGTCCTGGTTCCAGCCTTCGGTGAAGAACTCTTTTTCCGAGGTATCCTTCTAAAACTCTTTAACCGCACTTTCGACATTCGCAAGGCTGCGCTGCTCTCGGCATTTTTCTTTGCACTGGCCCACCAGCAACCCTTGAGCTTCCTGCCCATCTTTTTCATGGGACTCACCTTTGCGTATGTAAAAATGTGGACCGGGACGCTTTGGGCCCCCATCCTGATGCACGCCATCAACAACGGTTTCGCCCTAGGCTCGGCATGGATGAACGCCGGTGTATTAGAAAGCACCAGCAGCATTCCCCTTTTCATGAGTATTCTAGGGCTCCTTCCCTTCGCTGCTGGAGCACTATGGTTGCGCTACATTCAGCGCCAACACACGGCCTGGGTCCGGAAGTAAACGACACTTCAAGCAACATCTTGGCACAAAAAAAAGCCGACCCAAAAGGAGTCGGCTTTTCGCTATATAAGCGTTTCTCTTTGCTTAGTTCTCTGTGCTGTACAACGCCTCAACGTTTTTAGGCTGCAGTGAACTGTAGTTGATCTTCAACGCTTGCGCCTTGCGCAATTGCAATTTAATATCTGTGATCAGACCCATCTTCACGGTCTTATCCGCTTTGATACTCATGGTCATCATAGGACGCTCTTCCTCTGACTTCGCCTCACGCTCTTGAATAACGAATGCCTGAACATCGTCGATAGAAGCGAAAGCATCATTCAGCTGGATACGTGCAGCCTTACCAAACTTATCTTGGTACTTCTGACGTGGCGAACCTGCATAGATGTAAGTAACCAAAGACTTGCGCTCTAGCTTTTGAATCTCAGTAGCCTGTGGTTTACTTACGGCTACTTTCAAATCTACTTCACGCATCACCGTAGCGACCATGAAGAAGAACAAAAGCATGAATACAATATCAGGAAGTGCGGAGGTATTTACCGCCGGCAACCCTTTATCCTTCTTTTTCTTAATTACTGCCATTATCCACCAATATTTAATGGTTCAGCCTCAGAAATTTTCTGCGGGTAAGCTGTCTTGATCTCCTTGATGATTTCCTCATCTTCTTCTGAATCCATCTCACGGTAGCTACGACCGTAGTCGCGCTCTGCAAGCTGGTCGCGTAGATCTTCGTAGGCAGCAACAAGCTCATTCTGAACTTTCACATACATACCGTACGAAGTACCGCGGTCATTCTGCAACGAGATAACGGCCTTGTCAGGGTTATCCGAGCTGTTTGACATTCCGTAACCCTTACAGTGCTCACAAGATCCATCACCGTTGTTGTCGATGAATTCCATCGCTTTCTCACGAAGCTGTGAGATCTCGAGATACTCATCTTCTACAAGCAACTGATCATTTGAGTTTACTAATACTGTAAAGATGTTACGTTCCTTAATAGGAGGAGGATCTTGTACAAGCTCTTCATCATACGGCGGCAGTTTTCTATTGATCCCTTTATCCGTATCCATGGTAGTGGTTACAAGATAGAAGATCAACAAAAGGAATGCGATGTCCGCCATCGATCCGGCATTGATTTCTGGTATGGCTCTTTTATTTCTTGCCATAACGATCCTTATTTAGTTGCTCTTGAAACGAGTGAATAGACTACCGCCAAAACAGCTCCTGCACCGATGATGTAGAAGGCATTTAGCATGGCGCTAACCAAACGTGTAGTTTCTTCAGTAACGTCTTTGTAATTCATGTAGTCTGCACCATCAGCAGTTGCGTAACTCAATACAGCAACAACGATGATCGCTACTAAACCGATACCTACACCTTTGATCCCTTTTGGGTTCACAGCGAGTGCAAGCACGAAGCTCAAAACGGCTACAATCACACTAATGTAAGTGGTGATCATTCCGTAGGACACATATCCAGGAGCGCTTTCTTCGTTCATAGCGACCATGACAAACATGATAACACCTATGACACCTAGTACGATTCCTAGAAGACGTCCAATCAATGGAAGTTTACTAAGCATACGATTTAGCTATTTTTCTTTTTGTACTCTACTAGTAGATCTAGGAAAGAGATAGAAGCATCTTCCATTTTGATCACGATACCGTCAATCATTGCAACGATAAGGTTGTAGAAGATTTGTAGGATGATCGCAGTGATCAAACCAAATACTGTAGTCAAAAGTGCCACCTTAATACCACCTGCTACAAGAGAAGGGTTGATATCACCTGCTGCTTCGATCGCATCAAAGGCACCAATCATACCGATCACCGTACCCATGAAACCAAGCATCGGTGCAAGAGCGATAAACAAAGAAATCCAAGAAACACCTTTCTCGAGTTTACCGTTCTCTACTGAACCTACACTCATGATCGACTTATCTACCATGTCTAGTCCTTCATCGTAGTGATCAAGACCTTCGAAGAAGATAGTTGCTACTGGACCACGTGTGTTACGACAAACTTCTTTCGCAGCGTCGATACCACCGTTGTTCAATGCACCTTCAACCTCAGACAACAACTTCTCAGTGTTTGTTTGAGCGAAAGTCAAATACAAAATACGCTCGATAACGAGTGCCAAACCTAAAACCAAGGCGAGCAATACGAACGACATGAAGAATGCACCACCCTCGATGAACTTTTCTTTCAAGATCTGGGTAAATGCTTTGTCTTCTGTTGCAACTGCAACTTCTTCAACTACTTCTTCAGTAGCTTCTTCTTCGACAACGGCAGAATCCATAGATGCTGCAGCGGAGTCCATAGTTTCAGTAGCAGAAGAATCTACTACTTCAGTAGCCGCCGTATCTTCTTGAGCGTAGGCGTTCACGGTACCCATTGATAGGGCAACGATAGCAAGCAAAGAGAGTGCTTTTTTCATTTTAACTAGAATTTATTTCTTTAAAGTGTTACTGCATCGGCGTTGCGCGACATGCGAAATGCCAATACGTCGCCGAAAATACAAAAAATTGGTGTCGTTACACTATTCTGTGAGTTCTCCTGCAAGACTTGAAGAAAACTTAATACGGAATTCTCTTTCCGAGAGTCCTTCACCGAGCAAAACCATGGACTTTACTAGGGCGCTTTCAAAGGTCATGTCTTTAGCGCTCAACATATTAACCTCTTCTAACGCACTAGAACTGTCGTACAGGCCGGGCACTACAGAACCGCTAACACACTGTGAGGTATTGACAATAATGGTTCCGTTTTTTTCCAAACGACGTAAAAATCTTAAAAACGCGGTCGATTTCGGTGCATTCCCCGCGCCGAATGTGCGTATTAAAAGAACGTTCCACCCTTTTAAAGCGGGAAGTGTGTCGAAGTCCAAACCGGGATAGAGGGTAACCACGCCGACCCCAGTACCGAGCTGTTTCTGGAATTGAAGCGGTCCTGGGGATTCCCACAGTAAATCTTCCGCGAGCTGTACCTTCACCCCGCTGGTCGCAAGGGCAGGGAAATTTGGGGATGAAAAAGCATCAAATTCATTCGAGGAGCGCTTGTAGGCGCGGTTGCCGCGAAGTAATTGGTATTCAAAATAAATGCAGACCTCACGCACAAGTGGGAAGCCATTTTCGTTGCACATCGCAGCAAACTCAAACGCGCTGACGAGGTTTTCAACCGCATCGGTACGCAAAACCCCCACGGGAAGCTGAGAACCGGTAATGACGACTGGTTTTTGCAATCCGCGAATCATAAAACTCAATGCGCACGCGGTGTACGCCATGGTATCGGTGCCGTGGAGAATCACAAAACCGTCGACTTCATCCATCATTTCTTCGATCACCTCGATGAGTTCGACCCAAATCTCAGGGACCATCTCAGAGGAGTCGATCGGTCGACTCAGGGCACGCGGAACAATATCTATGGGCAAAAGCGCCAGTGAAGGAATCTTATCTGTGACGCCTTCAAAGTTCATCGGAGAGAGCTTACCAGCCTCATTTTGACGCATTCCGATCGTTCCACCAGTATAAATCAGGGCTATTTTACGCATATGCTCCAAACAGTTTCCGGGCATTCTCCGCCGTTTTTAAAACCAATTCCTCCCTCGATCTACCCGTTGCTTCGCTGACTACATCGACGACCGAGCTCAAAAATGCCGGTTCATTCTTTTGCCCCTTAAAAGCGGACGGTGTGAGATACGGGGCATCGGTTTCTAGCAGTAATCGATCCTCAGGAATTGAACACAATACAACATCGGTAGCTGCACGGTTGTAGGTATACGAACCACCCACGCCAAAATAAAACTCGCCCAATTTCATCGCACGCTTGATCTGCTTCTTTCCGCCGCTAAAGCAGTGAAACACCCCACGTAGTTTCCCCTCGTGGCGCTCCTGCGCAGCTTCCAAAACCGGAAAAAGTTGCTTAAAACTGCTGCGAACATGCAACGCCACAGGCAAATCCCATTCGACCGCCCAAGCGAGCTGCTGCTCCAAGGCTTCGATCTGAATATCTAACGTTGACGTATCCCAATGAAGGTCCATACCGATCTCTCCCACAGCACAATACGCCGATGGATTCGTCAGATAATGCGCACGAATCGTTGCCAATTCTTCCTGCCACCCTTCTTTCACATAACACGGATGCAGACCGACCATGCGGCCCACCTGAAGCCCAGGGTAATCCTCCACAACAGCATCCATCGTCTTTAAGCTCGACGCATTAATATTCGGCAGCAACACCGTGGAGACTCCCGCCGCTAGTGCAGCTTGCTCTACCTCAGCTTTGCGATCTGAAAATTCAGCATCGTACAGATGACAGTGCGTATCTACAATCATTTATAAAGGCACATTGCCGTGTTTTTTCTTCGGCAACTTCGTCGCTTTGTTCTCGAGCATCTTGAACGCACGAATCAAACGTTCACGCGTTTCCTCTGGTAAAATCACCTCATCCACGTAGCCGCGAGCCGCAGCCTTGTAAGGGTTCGCAAACTGCTCGGCATATCCTGCTTCTTGATTCGCAAGCTCTGCTGCTGGATCTTCCGCCGCAGCAATCTCTTTTCTAAAGATGATCTCCGCTGCTCCTTTTGCACCCATCACCGCAATCTCAGCGGTCGGCCAAGCAAAGTTCATATCGGCACCTATCTGTTTCGAATTCATCACACAATACGCACCGCCGTAAGCCTTGCGCGTAATGACAGTAATTCTAGGCACGGTAGCCTCGCTAAAGGCATACAACAGCTTCGCACCATTCGTAATGATCCCGTTCCACTCCTGATCCGTTCCCGGCAAAAAGCCAGGCACATCTTCTAATACGAGCAAGGGAATGTTAAACGCGTCACAGAAACGCACAAAACGCGCACCTTTCGTGGACGCCTGAATATCTAATACACCAGCGAGATATGCCGGCTGATTTGCTACCACACCGATCGTCTTTCCTGCCAAACGGGCAAAGCCGACCACCATGTTCTCAGCGTAATCTTTATGTACTTCGTAAAAACTATCCTCATCGACCGTTCCTGCAATCACCTCTTTCATGTCATACGGCTGATTCGCATTGTCGGGAACGATGCTCATCAAGCCTGGACGCATCTCATCACCACCTTCGTACGGAAGGGACGGCGGTTGCTCGTCACAGTTTTGAGGAACATAACTGAGCAGGGTCTTCAAACCTTCGATCAGCGCAATCTCGTTCGCATAGGTAAAGTGCGTTACCCCACTTTTGGAAGCGTGGGCGCTTGCACCCCCTAATTCCTCAGCGGTCACCTCTTCGTGCGTAACGGTCTTGACCACATTTGGCCCCGTCACGAACATGTAGGAGGTGTCTTTGACCATCATAATAAAATCGGTCAATGCAGGAGAATACACAGCGCCACCGGCACACGGACCCATCATTGCACTAAACTGAGGAATGACGCCGGAAGCTTGAACGTTGCGGTAAAAAATATCACTGTATCCGCCCAGGGAAACCACACCTTCCTGGATGCGGGCGCCACCACTGTCGTTCAAACCGATGACTGGCGCACCAGTTTTCATCGCTAGATCCATCAGCTGAACGATCTTCTCGGCATGTGCTTCTGCTAAAGATCCACCGAGCACGGTAAAATCTTGAGCAAACACATAAATCAATCGGCCGTTTACCGTACCGTAGCCGGTAACCACCCCATCGCCGTGAAACTTTTGTTTATCTAATCCGAAGAGGTTGCTGCGGTGCTGCACTAGGGCTCCCGTTTCCTGAAACGAACCTTCGTCCAGCAGGAAATAGATGCGCTCGCGAGCGGTGAGTTTACCTTTGGCATGTTGCGCTTCGATGCGCTTTTCGCCACCGCCTTCTTTACTTTTTACTCTAAGGTCGAGGAGTTCTTGGCGTTTGTCTTGCATGTGGTGGTTCTATTGATGTGTAGGTAGTTATCTATGGTGCAATCTGCTGACAAGTTACTCCTTAGAAAAGGCTTCTCGCAAATTTACTTTGGTATGTCTGTGGAAACGCTTGGTTTCCTTTGCTTTACGACGGATCTCCATCTGCTGCTCCACTGGCAAGTGAATCACCTCAACACACTGCGGAGTACAACACCCCTCATGCTTTTCGGCACAGTCTTCACACTGAATAAACAGCAGATTGCAGGCCTTATTCGCACAATTCGTATGTCGCGCACTTTTTTGTCCACACTGGTGGCATTCCGAGATGACTTCGCTCGAGATTTCCTCCCCTAGACGTTCGTCAAAAACGAAATTTATCCCATGAAATTTATTGTCCAATTCCTCTTCCTCGATCTGTCGCGCATAGTCGATGATCCCGCCGTGCAGCTGGTTCACATCCTTAAACCCGTGATGTTTCAAGAAAGCACTGGTCTTTTCGCAGCGAATCCCACCGGTACAATACAACAATATCTTGCGGTCTTCCTGGCCCTTCAGTTTCTCAAGCACCATCGGCAACTCGTCTCTAAAGGTCTCGGCTTCTGGCAGAATAGCGCCTTCAAAATGGCCGATCTCACTTTCATAGTGGTTTCTCATGTCCACAACTACCGGATCGGCATGCTCGATCGCTTCATTCCAATCTTTCGCCGCAAGGTGCCTACCTACATCGGTCACATCGTAATCCTCTGGCTGCAACCCATCCGCAACAATCTGTTCCCGGACCTTCACTTTCAACTTCAGAAAGCTTTTGCCCTCGGTCTTGTCCGTCACCGCAATTTTAAATGGTACATCCGCAAAATACGCATAGTCGTGAACGTGCTTTTCAAACGCATCCCAATGGTGCTCTGGCACATTCATCTGGGCGTTAATCCCTTCGCGCGAAACATAAATACGGCCCAAACAGTCCCACTTTGACCACTGTGCAAACAGCTCGTCACGTAACTTTTTCGGATCCTCGATGATGACATATTTGTAAAAAGACAGCGTGGTTCTCTCAAAGGTTTCCGCGTCCAATTTTGCTTGGAGCTCTTCCCTACTCCATCTATTTACTAAATCTCTTTTTCCGGCATTTGGATCCATGGCATGCGTATTTATTCGTGCAAAGATAAGTTATCTTTGACCTTCCCAAAGTTGACACTTATCACATTCAGCGTATGAACACCACCATCCTCATCCTCGGCGCCTGTGGGCAAATCGGTACCGAACTGACCCTTACCCTCCGCGAGAAATACGGCAACCAAGCCGTCGTAGCCACCGACATCCGCGAACCCCAACTCGCCGCTCTAAAAGAAGGCCCTTTTGAGATCCTCGATGCGAGCGATGGCGATGCGATGCGCGCAGTTTGTGAGAAATACAACGTCACAACCATGTACCACCTCGTGGCAATGCTCAGTGCGACGGGTGAGAAATTTCCGATGAAGGCCTGGGATCTGAACATGCAGAGTTTATTGCACGCGTTGGAATTGGCCCGTGAAGGTGTACTTCAAAAAATCTTTTGGCCCTCCTCCATCGCTGTCTTTGGACCCACCACTCCAAAAACAAATACCCCGCAACAAACCGTCATGGAACCTTCTACGGTCTATGGCATTTCTAAACTTGCCGGGGAGCGCTGGTGCGAATATTACTTTAATAAATACGGCGTCGATGTGCGCTCCATCCGCTACCCAGGACTCATCTCTTGGAAGTCGCAACCGGGTGGCGGAACCACAGACTATGCCGTTGAGATCTACTACAAGGCCATAGAGCAGGGACGCTACACCTGCTTCCTCGAGGAAAACCGTGCCTTGCCTATGATGTACATGGACGACGCCATCCGTGCCACCATCGAACTCACCGAAGCCCCTGCAGCGCAGGTTAAAATTCGCAGCAGCTACAACCTCGCGGGCATCAGCTTTGATCCCACGACCATTGCGGCGAGCGTCGCAAAAATAATCCCAGACTTCACCATGGACTGCGAGCCCGATTTCAGAGATGAGATCGCAGCATCTTGGCCAGAGAGTATCGACGATACCCAGGCACAAAAGGACTGGGGCTGGTCGATGGAGTACGATCTGGACAGCATGAGCAATGCGATGATCTTGAACTTGAGAGAAAAATTGGCCACAGAACAAAGGGGCGAGATTTGAACTCAGGAATAGAGTTGTTTAAAAACTAAGTATTTTCACTTAAAATCACGAGATTAGTAAGGTCTTAAAACCCCTGCTCGTGAAGCCTTTAGCCTGTATTCTTTTTGGTGCCCTTTTTCTCATGAGTTGTGAGACGAGCACTCCTGAGCCACCGCCGCCACCGCCACCCCCGCCTACAGATCCGACGTTCGAGGTCAGTGCCAAAGACCCCGTTGCCGTGAGTAAACAGGAGTCCACAAAACTGCTGGTCTACTACCACACATGGTTCCAAACGAAAGAAGTAGATGCCTATTGGGGAATTCGCTGGCGGATGAACACGAAAGACCCCGAGACGATTCTTCCCGACGGTCGGCGTGAGATTGCAAGACACTACTACCCGGCGATGGGTCCCTACAGCTCGCGAGACACCCTCGTGCTGCAACTCCAATCGTTGTGGATGAAGTATTCTGATATTGATGGCGTGAGTATCGACTGGTACGGTACCAGCGCGGTGATCGACTATGACATTTTACGTGGAGCTACCGAAACGGCTATGACACAGTTTGCAAATGCTGGACTTTCGAGCCACGTCGTCTTACAGGACAAATCCATCTACAACTCGATGTACATTACCCAGTCCAACGACACACTATCAAAACTTACTGCCGACTTTAACTACCTCAAACAACTCTCACAGGAGCCAGCACAACAACGCTCCTGTATTCATGGTCAAAGGTCCGGAGTTTGTGCGATCGCCATGGACTTGGGATTCTGCATTTACTGCGAGCTCGTGGTCACCGGAAACCTTTGTGATTCAAGACCACAGCGGGCATGTCACCGGAGCGGAGGAATACGGCTGGCCTTGGGGCGGCGGCGGTGATCATTTAACGAACCTTGAAAATTTCTACAAGACCCGTCCCGACGTGGAAAAAATTGGCGCAGTATATCCCGGATTCCGCGACGACTCCACCGACCTGAATCGGTGCCAGCGCTGGTACGAAGCTACACTTGCTGCCGAAGATGAGGTGGATCAAAAGATTTGTCGTCAGATCTATTACGAACTGATCAGTTTGGACACACAGCGCGCAGACGAACTGTTCGACTTGTTGGAAGAATAACGCAGCGGCCTATTTCAGGTATCTACCTCGAAATAAAGACTTTCACCATCTACTCCTCTGTATACCAAGAGCTGTACTTCTGGTAGTTGTTAGCAATGCGCTCTATTTCGCCGCTTCGAAGTATTTCCGGCACTGGCCCAATCTGTTTAGCCGGGACACCGGCCCACAAAGTGCCTGCTGGTACTCGAGTTCCCTGGGTAACGACGGAACCGGCGGCGATAATGCAACCTTGTTCTACAGTACAATTGTCCATGACGATGGCGCCCATGCCGATCAGCACGTTGTCCTCTACCGTGCAGCCGTGGACCACCGCGTTGTGTCCAATGCTCACGTTGTTTCCTATGACCGTCGGGTATTTCTCGTAGGTGCAATGAATGGTCGCATTGTCTTGAACGTTCACGAAATCTCCTAAGGTGATGGCGTTTACATCGGCACGGATGACGCTCCCGTACCAAAAACTGCAGCCTTTTCCACATTTGAATTGGCCAATTATGACCGCATTCTCAGCAACAAAAGCATCTTTACTTACTTCGGGCGTATAGCCGCGTAATGGTCGAATCAGAGACATAGACATTTGGGTATTTCGTTCTGGGTAAACTAGAATAAATAATTGGTTCCGCAAAAAAATGGTCGCTCGTAAAAGACCGTATAGAAATCCTCTATCGGGTGAGCGATGAGATTGGTCGGCCTTGATGTATTTTTGTTCCTTGAAAACAGCAAGCACTATGGACATCAAAAGAGTACCAGTCAGCATATACGCGGAAATGACCCCGAATCCAAAGGTCATGAAGTTTGTCAGCAACAAGCTGCTACTTCAAGCAGATTCCGTCGAATTCCGCAACATCGAAGAGGCCAAACCATCGCCCCTCGCAACGAAACTGTTCCACTTCCCATTTGTCAAAGAGGTGTTCATCTCAGGAAACTACATCGCTATTGCAAAATTTGACGTGGTAGAATGGGACGACGTAGCACAAGAAGTACGCGTCTTCGTCACAGACTTCTTACAAGAGGGCGGCGTAGCTGTACACGAAGACCAGCTCGAAGCTCCGAAGGAAGAATCCAGCGAAGGTAGCGCCGTAGAACTGCGTGCAGAGGACGTGGGCGAGGTAGAGCAGCGCATCATCGACATCTTGGAAGAATACATCAAACCTGCCGTTGCACAAGACGGAGGAAACATTGCCTTCATCGGCTACAAAGAAAAAATTGTAGAGGTCCAGCTTCAAGGCGCCTGTTCCGGTTGTCCATCTTCAACGATGACCCTAAAGAACGGCATCCTAAGCATCCTACAAAAAATGCTACCTACTCTGGTAGACGACGTTGTCGCGATTAACGGCTAATCCGTTTCTATAACATCTCGAACACAAAAAAAAGCGGCTCCTAAGGGAAGCCGCTTTTTTAATGCGTAATGGTTGCGAATAACTGCAGATTATGCTGGATTCATTCCCATGTATTTCAAGTGCTTAAAGTGACCTTTGATCGCACCGATCGTTGTTTTGTATTCGTTATAAGGCAACTTAAACTCATTCGCTGTACTGCGAACGATCTCAGCAATCTTAGGATAGTGAACATGATTGATCGTCGGGAACAAGTGGTGCTCCACCTGGAAGTTCAAACCTCCCGTGTACCATGTAACAATAGGATTCTTAGTGCTGAAGTTTGCCGTCGTTTTCAACTGGTGCTCAAGCAATGAAGACTCTGCAGCTTCTTCCTGTGAAGGGAAGTCCGCCTTGTCTACTACGTGGGCAAGCTGGAAAACCATGGACAAGATAAATCCTGCAATCACATGCATCGTCATATTTCCAAGCAACACCATGTACCATGGAATACCAATAGCCATAGGCAACACGTAAAATACTGCGAAGTGGAATCCTTTACCTACAAGAAGTTTCGTCCACACTATCCCTAAACTTTGGTCGCGTGCTTTGAAAAGATCACTCTTGTTGTAGTTGATCACTTGCTTAAAGTCTTTTTCCAACAACCACTTCCACGTCATCAGCGTATACGCAAATGGTGCGTAAATGTGCTGGAATCTGTGCTTCGGCTTCAATTCTTGTGAAGGGTGGAAACGGAACATGCTCCCAGTTTCGATATCGTCATCGTGGCCATCGATATTGGTGTGCGTGTGGTGCTTCATGTTGTGCTGCACTCTCCATGTATAGGAGTTACCAGCAAGCATGTAAATCACCCCACCAATCTTGCGGTTGATCCACTCACTACGAGTTACTGTATTGTGTAATGCATCATGCATTAAATTCATACCTACACCTGCCATACCAATCCCTGTGATTGACCATAAGACCACGGTCCATAACAGACTTGTGTAGCCCGTAAGGAACAATACGAATGGAACAAGGTACATCGCAAGGTTTGCGAATGCCTTGAGGTAGAATCTATAGTCGGCTAAGCCTGACGTTCCTTGCTCTTTCAAGTACTGTCTTACCCTTTTGCGAACTTCACTTTGGAAGTCACTGCTGCTTTTAAATCTTAACATGAAATTTTTGTTAATCTGTTGCCTAATTTACGAAGTATAACGCCAACTCCGACCACATAGTTTATTTTAGCAAATCATTTTACAGTATACACCATGTTGAAAAATCAAAAGCCCCAAGAGTTGAACGCTTGGAAGAAGCTTCAAAAGAACTCCATCTACGACAAGCGCACCCTAAAGACCCGTTTTTACGAGGATCCTGAGCGCTTCGAGAAATACCACATCAAATGGGACGGAATCTTATTCGATTTTTCTAAAAACCACATGGGAAGCGAAACCTTCTCTTTATTCCAAGAACTGCTAGAAGAAGCAGGAGTACGTGAAGCTATAGCTGCACAGCAAAGCGGAGAAAAGATCAACGTTACTGAGGATAGAGCTGTGCTCCATACCGCCCTTCGCAACATGAGCGACGCACCTATCTATGTGGATGGACAGGATGTAATGCCCGGTGTACGTGAGTCTTGGGCAAAATTGGCCACCTTCTCGAACCGCGTACGTTCAGGGGAATGGAAAGGACACACTGGCAAGCGCATCACAGATGTCGTGAATATCGGTATCGGTGGATCTGACCTTGGACCGCGTATGGTGATCGGTGCTTTAAAACCATTCGTAACAGAGGAAATGAATTTCCATTTTGTAGCGAATGTCGACGGTGCAGATCTGTACGAAGTGTTGAAAAAAGTCAATACTGAAACGACCCTATTCATCATCGCTTCGAAAACGTTTACTACCCAAGAAACAATGCAAAACGCGAACAGCGCGAAGCAATGGTTCTTGAAGAACGGTGGTAGCGATGCGGATGTAGCCAAACATTTTGTGGCCGTAAGTACGAATGCAGAAGGTGTTGCTGGTTTCGGTATCGATACAGACAATATGTTCGGTTTCTGGAATTGGGTTGGAGGTCGCTACAGCGTTTGGTCGGCGATCGGTCTTCCAGTGATTCTAGCGATCGGATTCCAAGGGTTCCAAGAGTTCTTATCGGGCGCCCATGCGATGGACAACCATGTCAAAGAAGCAGACTGGAGTGAAAACATTCCTGCTATGATGGCCATGTTGGGCATCTGGTACCGCAACTTCCACAACGCAACGAGCCACGCTATTCTTCCATACGATCAGTATTTAGACAGGTTTGCAGCCTACTTCCAGCAAGGGGACATGGAAAGCAATGGAAAATACGTAGATCGCGCTGGTAATCGCGTGAACTACCCTACCGGTCCTGTGATTTGGGGGGAACCTGGAACGAACGGTCAGCACGCCTTCTACCAGCTCATCCACCAGGGCACGGATTTGATTCCTGCAGATTTTATCGCTGCTAAAGAATGCCAGCACAGCCTCAAGGATCATCATCCTATCCTTATGGCCAATTTCATTGCGCAGACCGAAGCACTCATGAAAGGCAAGACGCGCACCGAAGTAGAAATTGAAATGCGTCAAGCCGGAGTTTCAGATACTCATATAGAAAAAGTAGCACCCTACAAAGTTTTCGAAGGTAATCGCCCGACGAACAGCATCGTACTAGACGAAGTGAACCCGTACCATTTGGGCCAACTCATCGCTGCCTACGAACACAAAATCTTCATCCAAGGAGTCATCTGGAACATCTTCTCCTACGACCAGTGGGGTGTAGAGTTAGGAAAGGTATTAGCAAAAGCGGTACTAAGCGAACTCAGTGGCGGCCAAGGCAATCACGAGCATGACAGCTCAACGAACGCACTGATCCAGTACCTCAAAAAATAGATTAAATCGCCTCGCGTAAATGGTCCAGCAATTCATTGAGTTGCTGGGCTTTTTCGTTGCAGAAACCCGATACAACGGACTCCACAGCCTCTTCACAGACCAAACGTTCCACCAGTTCAGCACCCGTATCAGTCAGGTACACATAGACCAAACGTCGATCGTCCTGATCACGTACTTTCTCTAAATGCCCCATAGCCACCAGACGGTCGACCATTCGCGACGCATCACTCATCTTATCTAATAGACGCTCACGAATCTCAGAAGTGGTCGAGCCCTGAACTCCCGCTCCTCGAACGATGCGAAGCACATTGTACTGTTGCATCGTCAAGCCTTCCGCCTTCAAGCGGCACGCGATCTGCCCTTTCAGCTGATTATAAGTGTATATCAAATTCACAATCAGCTTCGACTGTTCGGACTTAAATGTGCTTTGTTTGATTTGGGCTTCTAAACTCATAGATAACTATAACAACACCTGTACAGGTATATGTTCAAACAATAATACTAAAAAAAGAAACCCGTGCCTAAAAAAGCACGGGCTCTTACTATATATGCTCGGCGGATTACACCTTCATGATATCCACTTCCTTCTTATCGTAAAGCGAATCACACTTCGCGATGTAGTCGTCTGTCAACTTCTGAATAGATGCCTCGCTGTCTTTTCTCATGTCCTCACTCAATCCGTCGTTCCCCAACTTCTTCAGTTCATCCATCGCACTTTTACGCGCAGCACGCACCCCTACTTTCGCGTTTTCACACTCTGACTTGGCCAATTTTGCCAAATCTCTACGGCGCTCTTCAGTCAGAGCAGGAACACTAATAATCACGCTTTCCCCATTGTTCATCGGGTTGAAACCCAAACCAGCATTGAGGATGGCTTTTTCAATCTCAGGAATCAGCTGTTTCTCCCACGGCTGAATAGCAATAGTTCTCGCATCCGGCGTATTCACGTTACTCACCTGACCTAAAGGGGTGGCAGCTCCATAGTAATCCACCATGACACCTTCTAACATCGAAGGGTTTGCACGACCTGCGCGAATCTTCACCATGGCTTTTTCCATGTGATTGATTGCTTTGTCCATGTCGTCTTTTGTCGCTTCAAAAACTAGATCTAACTCGTCTTGCATTGTATCTAAAACTTAGCGTTTTGTTTTTAATCTTTCACTAACGTACCTACGCCAGTCTCACCACTCACAACTTTCATCAAATTACCAGGTGTATTCATATCAAACACAATAATCGGCAACTCGTTCTCCTTACTTAAGGTGAAAGCCGTCATGTCCATCACGTTCAAACCGCGATCGTACACCTCCTTAAAGCTCAATGTCTCGTATTTCGTAGCTGAAGCATCCTTCTCAGGATCTGCAGTATAGATACCATCGACACGCGTCCCTTTAAGAATCACATCTGCTTGGATCTCCACAGCACGTAACGTTGCTCCGGTATCTGTGGTGAAATAAGGATTTCCTGTACCCGCACTAAAAATAACCACACGGCCTTTTTCTAAATGACGGATCGCACGGCGACGGATGAAAGGCTCAGCCACTTTATCCATTTCGACAGCACTCTGCAAACGTGTTTTTACACCGGCACTCTCAAGCGCTCCTTGTAAAGCCAAACCGTTAATCACGGTAGCAAGCATGCCCATATGGTCGGCTTGCACACGGTCCATTCCGTTTGAAGCACCGCTGATGCCTCGGAAAATATTCCCTCCGCCGATCACGATACCGATCTGAACACCCGTCTGTGCTACGGCTTTAATCTCTTCTGCGTATTCAGCAATTCTTGCTGGGTCTATTCCAAATTCCTGGTCGCCCATCAAGGCCTCTCCGCTCAATTTGAGCAGCACACGATTGTATTTCATCTAGCGTCGGTTTGGATGCAAATATAACCCAACCTCGGGCCATCCGCAACGCACGGAACACAGAACCCAAACTTTCGGGCAAAAAAAAGCCGCACGCTGCTTGAAAATCAGGTGCGGCTTAAGCTATAATGCTTCGCGTGTCTTACAACGAGATGCGAGCGAAATCTACAATCTCCAAACCAGCTTGAACGCTAGTCAAGTACTTAGAAACGCTCAATTTGCTGTCCTTGATGAAGTCTTGATCTACCAAAGTATTCTCTTTGAAGAACTTGTTCAAACGACCTGTAGCAATCTTGTCAAGCATAGCTTCTGGCTTGCCTTCTTGACGTGCCAAATCTTTACCTACTTCAAGCTCACGATCTACAACCTCTTGAGGTACTGCATCACGGTTCAATGCTACTGGGTTCATCGCTGCAGCTTGCATCGCAACGTCGCGACCTGCTTCAGCAGCTTCAGCTGTCAAACCTACCAATGTAGCGATTTTGTTACCCATGTGGATGTAAGAAGCAACGTAAGCAGCGTTCACAGTAGCTAGTTCAGCAACTTCGATCTTTTCACCGATCACACCAGTTTGCTCTTGCAATTTATCCGCAACAGTAAGGTCACCTTCGAAGGTAGCCGCTGCCAATTCTTCTTTCGTAGCAGCACCGCTCGCCAAAGCAAGCTCCGCCAATTTGTTTGCCAATGCAACGAAGTCATCGTTCTTAGCAACGAAATCTGTCTCACAAGAAAGTTTTACGATCACACCTTTGTCAGCACCGTTCGTCTTTGCGATAACAGCACCTTCAGTGGCGTCACGATCAGCACGCTTTGCAGCTACTTTCTGACCTTTCTTTCTTAGGATGTCAACTGCAGCTTCGAAATCGCCTTCAGCTTCAACCAAAGCTTTTTTACAGTCCATCATACCAGCTCCAGTTTGTTTTCTGAGCTTGTTTACTTCAGCAGCAGTAATCTTTGTTGCCATGATATTGAGTATTAAATGATTGTTTTGTAATTAAAAAGAGAGCCGCAAAGGTATTCCCTACGGCTCTCTTGAACTTATTCTATTGCATTAAATTAACGAGACGTCTGGATTAAACCTGAGCCGCTTTCTTGTCAATTTTTGCTTGCTCAGCAGCAGCTTTGTCGCTTTTGCGCTGAGATAGACCACCTTTGATGCCTTCGGTTACGTGCTCCATGATAACTGCGATCGACTTCGATGCATCATCGTTTGCTGGAATAGCGTAATCTACACGACGTGGGTCAGAGTTTGTATCAACGATACCGAAGGTTGGGATGCCCAACTTGATCGCTTCGTCTACAGCAATGTGCTCACGCTTAATATCAACGATAAACAAAGCAGCTGGCAAACGATTCATATCTGCTACAGAACCCAAATCCTTTTCCAATTTCGCACGCTGACGGTCTACTTGTAGACGCTCGCGCTTTGAAAGAGTTTCGAACGTACCGTTTTCTTTCATCTTGTCGATGCTCTGCATCTTCTTGATGGCCTTACGGATCGTTACGAAGTTTGTCAACATACCTCCTGGCCAACGCTCAGTTACGTAAGGCATGTTTGCATCGCCAGCGTATTTCGCTACGATTTCTTTCGCTTGCTTCTTAGTAGCTACGAAAAGGATTTTACGACCTGATGCTGCGATTTTGGCCATGGCTTCTGTAGCCTCGATCATTTTCGCTTCAGTCTTGTGAAGGTCGATTACGTGGATCCCGTTACGCTCCATAAAGATGTAAGGAGCCATGTTTGGATTCCACTTACGGGTCAAGTGTCCGAAGTGAACACCCGCATCCATGAGTTTTTTAATGTTGTCTGATGCTGCCATTTTCTTGAGTTTACTTTCCTAGTAAGCAATGTACCAGTAGCCTGTATGAAGAGTCTGATACATTTGGATACTAAATCTCGATTAACGTTTAGAGAACTGGAATTTCTTACGTGCTTTCTTCTGTCCGAATTTCTTACGCTCAACCATACGTGGGTCACGTGTAAGTAGTCCGGCAGGCTTCAATGCTGTGCGGTTCTCGTTATCGATCTCAGAAAGAATACGAGATACACCCAAGCGGATAGCCTCTGCTTGACCAGTGATACCACCACCTAAAACGTTTACTTTAACGTCGTAAGATCCTGTAGTCTCTGTCAAAGAGAACGGCTGCTCTAACTTGTAGTGCAACGGCGCAGTGTTGAAGTAGTCCTTATAGTCCTTGCCATTCACGGTGATGCTACCAGCACCTTCGTCCATGTAAACGCGGGCTACAGAAGTTTTACGTCTTCCAATTGCGTGAAACTTTGCCATTTATTATTACTTATTTGATTTCATTAATGTTGATGACCGTCGGCTTCTGAGCTTCGTTCTTGTGCTCAGGACCAGCGTAGACGTGCAAGTTGCGGAACAACTCTGCGCCTAGACGATTCTTAGGAAGCATACCTTTCACAGCTTTCTCCATAACGCGCTCTGGGAACTTCGCCATGATCTGCTCTGGGTTGGTCGTGCGCTGACCACCAGGGTAACCTGTGTGCCATACGTACGTCTTCTCTGTCATTTTATTACCGCTCAAAACAACTTTGTCTGCGTTGACGATAATCACGTTATCGCCACAGTCAACGTGAGGAGTGTAATTAGGTTTGCGCTTACCTCTAAGAAGCAAAGCAACTTTTGAAGCAAGACGACCCAAAGTTTGGCCTTCTGCGTCTACTACTACCCAGTTTTTTTCAACTGTTGCCGCGTTGGCTGATACTGTTTTGTAACTTAATGTATTCACCGCTAATGCGTTTTATATGTTTAAAGTGATTGTTCTCACAATCCCCAAAAAGGGCTGCGAAAATACACCTTTATTTGCCTAACAACCAAAAATCTATGCACAAATTGTTGACATTC
>Ga0209136_1000556_pt1 | contig 26720 bp, 24 predicted proteins | sample SaaInl0LU_22_DNA_FD_184640 | JGI IMG/M metagenome (GOLD analysis project Ga0209136, IMG submission 184640) | Marine microbial communities from expanding oxygen minimum zones in the Saanich Inlet - ESP_90LU_22_DNA (SPAdes) (version 2) | ecosystem: Environmental > Aquatic > Marine > Intertidal... | reverse complement strand
ACAACTAGTCCGATACGTGGCCCATCAAAATCATTAAATGATACTAATCGCATTATGCTTCCCCTTGATAAAAACATCTAATCACGGTTACTCTAATGTTCGAAGCGTGGACCAACAATAAAAAAACGATATATTTTACAAAATCAAAAAAATATCTAGATAATATTACACAACTACACAGAGATTACGGCTCGAATTTTGAAAATTGCTAATTTAGAAACGACTGATCCAAAGCTAATGGAATCAAAATTTACTGACAACCGCCGTGATGGCCCTTCATCAATGGACGCAGGCACCACTATGAACGAGACTGAAAATGCTATGCTTGAGTCTAGCTCCGAGTCGATAACCATTCGAGCCTATGGCAGGTTGAAGCAGGATATTATTTCCGGAAAATTAGCGCCAAGTCAGAAGTTAAAAATTGAGAACCTGAGGCGCGTGTACGATGTTGGCAGCAGCCCTATTCGCGAGGCGCTAAGCCTTCTAACCTCTGATCATTTGGTCGAGCGTATTGACCAGCGTGGGTTCAAGGTTGCACCGGTCAGTAAGGGTGAGTTTGCAGAGCTTTTAAAGACACGTTGTTGGCTAGAGTCGATAGCGCTGCAGCAGTCAATTTTGTTAGGTTCAGACGCTTGGGAAGAGCAGGTGGTTCTGGCCAGTTATCGTTTGTCGCGTATGCCGCGTTTCAGTGCTGAAGATCGCGCTGTGGCAAACCCTAATTGGGAAACGGCGCATAAGCATTTCCATATGACACTAATTGCCGAGTGTGGTTCTTCAATCATGTTGAGGTTTTGCAATCAGCTTTATGATCAAAACATCCGGTATCGGCAGCTATCGGCGAAGAAAGCCTATCCAGAACGTGATATAGCTGAGGAACACAATGCTATTTGCGATGCAGTGCTTGCTCGAGACTCCACAAAAGCGGTGAATTTACTGGTTGGACATTATCAAAACACTGGCGATTTCGTGCTAAAACAACTTCCTAAATGATTCGGTTGAGCGAGTGAGCTTTCAGTAATGAGCAATTAGGGCACCCTCGTTGGTGATGTTGTCGATAGGCAGATTGGTTTATTTGTGATCTCGAACAGTTTCTTCCATGGAAATTATTCTAGGGTTGATCAATTGAGAAAATTCTATTGCGTCCAATGTTGTTAGGGTCATCAGGAGCTTTTTAATGGATCAGCAAAATTTTAATCCCTTAAGAAACTAAGTCATGTTTTAGTCAAGACTGACGCTCTGTTGGGATAACCCAACGGAAATGCGAGGAGAACCTTCATTTACCAGCCATTTGCGCAAGGTATAGTTGCGAACTTTTCTGACATGCATAGGGTCGGCCTTGGCTAGCGCATCGGCTTCTTGCAGCGAGCAAGCACGATAGACAATCAAACCGCCCCCCTCCATGCTTAACCCGGTGTGATCTGACAAAGGTCCAGCAAGAAACAGTTTGCCCTCGCGCTCCAATTGCTCCTGGTACGCAAGATGCTTGGGTAGGGTTTCTTTGATTTTTTCGGCGGTAACAATTGGCGTAGTTTCAACCACATAAAGCTCTAATGCTAATGCGCCACGGGCTTTAGCTATTTTTTTATACTCATCCCATGCTGGCATAATACTCTCCCTTTTTTGTTGAGGATAATCACCTAAATTGTTGTCATATAAAAATATCGATTTTTATTGACCAGAAAAACTAAATATGGGTATTTTTAAAATCAGATTAAAGGTTGCCTGCTATGAAAAAAAAATCAAACTTTGATTCTAATCTTGGCGCTGCGCGCAAATTTGCTCAGGGAGATGTTCTTGAGTTGCGATCACAAATTACGGCACTTGATCAAAAATCCATTGAACTGATTTTAACTCGTGCGCGCTCACATTATGCTTGGAAGAACGAGCCAGTGAGTGATGAGCAAATAGGACGTATGTACGACATCGTAAAAATGGGGTCAACCAGCATGAATGGTTGTCCGGCAAGGTTTGTTTTTGTGCGATCGGATGAGGGACGGAAAAAGTTGGCAAAGTCCCTAAAACCAGCCAATTTGCCAAAAGTTATGGGTGCACCGCTAACTGTGATTGTTGCATATGATTTAGATTTTTGGAAAAAACTGCCCAAATTATTTCCCCATGATGACCGGCGCCAACATTTTGATGGCAAGCCGGAATATACCGAAGATACCGCCTATCGTAACTCAACACTGCAGGGTGGTTATTTAATGATTGCCGCGCGCGCGATTGGGCTGGATGTTGGTGCAATGTCAGGATTTTCTAATAAGATTGTTGACGAAGAATTTTTTGTTGGCACGAGTTTGAGATCGAATTTTTTATGCAATATTGGTGTTGCTGATGAAACCGCGCTGTTCCAGCGTTTGCCAAGGTTAAGCTTCGAAGAAGCCTGTTACTATATCTAATCGCGTTTAGAAGGGGCATGTTGAAATGGCTGCGAACATCAGAGTTAAAGAAACTGTAAAGTTGGTCGCTGATGCTTCGTGTCCATCTCATTCCCTTGCTAATATCTCTATTCGTGATGTTGATTTTGCCATTGATGAGCCGATTGAACGGGGCGGAACTAATTTAGGGCCGACGCCAACTGACGCAGCATTAGCTGCGCTGATCGGTTGCACAAATGTAATTGGTCATAAATGTGCCAATAGGCTTAACATTGATATTGGTCATTTGACGATTTCAGCAACCTGTGACTTTGACCGACGCGGTGTCACGTTGAGCGAAGAAATTGATCTACCTTTTAAAAAAATTAACTTAAAAATTCAATCAAGTGCAGTAATTTCAGAAGATAATCTGGATCGCGTTGCGGCTGAAGTTTCAAAATATTGTCCATTGGCAAAACTGTTCAGGCAAGCCGGGACAATTATTGAAGAAGACTGGGTTTCATCATAACTGGCGACATTATTCAAAGTTTAAATTAAATCAGCCTAAACACAACCAAAGGAGGAAATGGAATGTTTAATTATAGTAAATCCGCCCGCAAAGCCATGCTTGGACTGACGCTTGGCGCATTTGCCACTATCGGCATGGCGGCTTCCACGCAAGCTGCAGAAAAAATTAATATGATTGCCATTGATGGCTATCCGGCTCGGGCTATGTGGGTTAAAGAATTTTCTGGATTTTTTATACCGCGTGTTAATGAGGAGCTGAAGAAATCTGGCAATTATGAAATTAGTTGGCAAGAGGGCTATGGTGGTCAGATTGTAAAACCGCGCGGCGTTCTTGAGGGTATTAAGCTGGGGCTTGGTGATATTGGTGTCGTCACGACTGTTTTTCATAACTCAAAGCTACCAAGTCAGGGACTTTCGGCTGTAACACCATTTTTCTCTGCTGATGCAAGAGTGGTAGCAAAGGCAATGGATGAGATTGCCAAAGAATTCCCACAAATGGCAAAAGAGCTAGATGCGGAGAATCAAGTCTATCTGGCAACCGGTGTTGTACTCGATACCTATCAGTTGTTTTCAAAGGAACCAATCAATTCATTAGCAGATTTGAATGGTAAAAAAGTTGCTGGTGCTGGCTATAACCTGCGCTACCTAGAGGGCATTGACGGTGCGGCTGGTGTACGCGGCGGCCTTCCAAACTTTTATAATATGATCCAGACAGGTGTTGTGGACGCGGCGATGTTGTGGCCGGAGGCTGCTAAAACATTTAAGATCGCCGAGGTAGCGCCCTATATGCTAAAGGTTGATCTGGGCGCGGTGAATACAAAGACCGTTACTGTAAATAAGGACATCTGGAAAAAGTTACCGCAAGAGGTCAAGGACGTTCTGAAAAAGGTAGCCGTTGAATATCGTGATCATATCGCGGGGATCGCAATGGATCGCGCTGGTGCTTCGTTAAAGGCGTATCAAGCAGGTGGGGGTACCGTTATAACACTGTCATCAGAGGCTCGTGCAGCGTGGGCTAAATCAATGCCAAATATTTCCATAGATTGGGCGCAAAAGCTTGATACTCAGGGCGCACCTGGCACGGCAATGCTAAAAGCATACACAGCGAAGCTAAAAGCTGCAGGTGAAATACCTGTCCGTGATTGGGCAAGCGAATTGTAAGATCAAAAAAGGCGGCGGAGAGCACAACATGATGATAGCTATTAGCCGTCTTTATCTGCCTTTTATTGTTGTTGCTTCATATGCAAATAAAATTGGCACGATAGTAATTTTTTTCCTCGTGGCAACAATGAATTATGATGTTGTTGCCAGAGGATTTTTCCACGCGCCATTAAACGGCGTTGTTGAAGTTGTCATTTTTTCATTGATTTTAATTGTCTTTTTGCAATTGCCCGATGTCGTGCATCATAATCGTCTAACCCGTTCTGACGGGTTTCTTAATTTTATTTACACACGTGCGCCAAGCATTGGCGATGTTTTATCTCGCAGTATTAATGCAATTGGTTGCCTATTTATGGGTTTAATTGCCTGGACGATGTGGCCTGATTTTTTGGAATCAATTGAGAGCTGCCACTTTATAACAGCACCAGAATTCGGCGTGCAGCATACTGGTGAATTATGGACTGATTTGAAAGTAGCTTTCGGGCGTTGTGATTATTTTGGCACTCCGGGTATTTTTACCGCCCCTTGGTGGCCAGCAAAACTAGCAATCTTTTTTAGCGTAACTATGTGCTGCGGTATTTTCTTGTTTAAAGTGATGCTTGGACCTTACGGCGATTCCGCCGCTTCAAAAAGCGATGCGTCGATTGCTGTTAAAGGAACACTAACATGACCCCGGTTGAGGTTGGTTCGTTATCAGTTTTGGCTATTGTTTTTCTGGTTTATGTCGGCGTTTATATTCCGGTAGCATTAGGCTTAGTCTCATTTGTCTCTATCTGGCTCATCAGTGGCAAATCTATTTTAGCGTTTAACTTTTTAAGGGTGGCGGTTGGTGACGGGGTTACCGAGTATCCATTTGCCACCATTCCACTATTCACCGTTATGGGGTTGCTAGTCTCTCGGGCGGGATTGGGAACCGACATTTATACCGTGCTTAACCGTGGCTTTCATAAGCTAACCGGAGGTGTTGGCATGGCTACTGTTGGCGCTAATGCAGTTTTTGCGGCGGTTACAGGTTCTTCGATTGCCTCAGCGTCGGTATTTACGCGGATTGCGGTGCCAGAGATGCGTAAGCTAAATTATGACAAGCGCTTTGCTGTTGGTGTGGTTGCTGGCTCGTCAGTTCTAGGTATGATTATTCCGCCAAGTGCTATGCTTATCATCTATTCGTTTGTCTCCGAGCAGTCAGTTGGCGATATGTTTCTCGCAGGCATTGTGCCCGGTCTTATTTTAACTGCCGCTTATATCTCTTGGATATTCATATCAGGATATTTGCGTCCCAGTTATATTGGTAAAAATATTGACAAGGCCTTTGAGCGTCCGCTGTCTCTATCAGAATTAATGGATAAAACTGTTCCCATTGTTGCACTTATTATGCTTGTGCTTGGCGGTATTTATACTGGTTGGCTAACGCCGGTTGAGGCTGGTGCGTCTGGGGCATTATTTTCAGTTATTATTGCAGTTTTGCGCCGACGAATGACTTGGCGCGGGCTTTGGGAAACTGCGATCGAGACAGGCCATATAACGGCTTCAATTTTATTTCTCATAGCGATGGCGTCGCTTTACAGTAGAATGCTTGGCTACGCTGGCCTACCGAATGAACTGGATGCGTTCCTACAGCAACGCAATTTTGGTTTTATCGAGGTGATGATTATTTATGTCTTACTGATGCTTTTCCTTGGCACTATTTTAGACACGGCGTCCATTATATTGATCGTTGTCCCGCTGTTCATCACTCTAATGGAAACTATGGGCATGAACCTGGTTTGGTTTGGTATCATAACCGTGATTGGTGCAGAGATTGGTTTGTTGACACCACCGCTTGGAATATCCTGTTTTGTTATAAAAGCGAGTTTGAATGACCCTGAAGTCTCTCTAAAAGATGTATTTTTTGGGGCATTTCCTTTTGCTATGATCATGCTGTTAGTTCTTATTTTTCTGATTGCATTCCCAGTATTGTCGATTGGCATTTTAAGTTGAGTTTTTTAAGGAGAGGTGTGGTATGCGAACCGTGTCCGTTGATACAATTACGAAATCGTTTCTTGATTACATTTCAGATGATACAGACGAACGGCTAAAATTCGTTCTGGCAAAATTGGCGCATCACTTACATGACTTTGTTCGGGAGACAAACCTAACCCATGATGAGTGGCGCAAGGGCTTAGAACTGCTCTACCAAGCTGGCGAAATATCATCACCTGAGCGTAATGAATTCGTGCTATTTTCGGACGTGCTTGGGTTATCTTCTCTAGTCGATATGGTGAATTCACCTGCGGACGGCACTCCTTCTAGCGTATTGGGCCCATTTCACATGCGGGGCGCACCCAATGTTGAGGTGGGTGGCGATTTAATTGGCGATGATAAGGGCGCAGCAGTTGTTGTGAGTGGCCGCGTATTAACAACCGATGGCGAGCCTATTGCGGACGCCGAATTGGAAATATGGCAGACTGCTGAAAATGGTTTATATTCAGGCCAGGATGAGCAACAGCCAGAATACAATTTTTATGCCTGCATGAAAACTGGGACAGACGGGCGGTACCTGTTCTCAACAGTGCGGCCAGCGCCCTATACTGTTCCTGATGATGGACCAGTTGGTGAGTTGTTGCATGCGACCGGGCGTCATCCTTGGCGGCCATCCCATCTTCATTTTATCGTTACTGCTGCTGGCCATAGAACGCTTGTCACTGAAGTTTTTCCAAGTGACGATCCTTATCTTGAACAAGATGCAGTTTTTGGTGTTAGGGAACAGCTGATAATGGATTATAAAGAAGCCAATAATCCGAGCATTCTGCCGGATGACCTAGCTATTAAATCTTTAATCAAGGCACCTTTCTATACTGTAGATTTTGACTTCGTTTTGGTATCAAAATAATCACCAAGCTTAGGTAAGTGAAATAATCAAAAATAGAAGAAGTGCATTGCCTACCTGCTGGCGTTACAAGCCAAGGACAGCGGGTTATTTTTGAGTCATCTCAAAATTCATTCTATGTTTTATTCTGCATTATGATCAGGAGTACTAATGTTACTCGAGCGGGATTAAGAAAAGGCAAAAGACTTTCTGTTATACCCTAAAAATTCTTAGCTAGAACTGTGTCATTCGATACAAATCAAACGCTATACAAAGGAGAAAATTAAAAACGCTAAAATAAAAATTTACTTTTAAATATCGATTTTTTTTGCAACCATGTATAATATTGTATGGTTCAGTTCGAGAGATGCATATTCAAAGGAGAGCCAGTACGACGATCACAGCTGGTTGAAATTTGAAATGAGCAATAAGTTTTTCGAGTGGGCGCAATCATTCTAAAGTCGACAGCCAGTTGTTAGAGTTACTGGTTTTTTGATTTTAATAAAATGCCTGATTTAACCGATGATTTTTGAGGGGAAAAAAATGGAATTTAAGCGAATAGCCACAGCAATTGCTGTTTTTTTAGGGGTTAGTTTTAGCTTCCTTGGCGCGCAAGCTTCAGAACTTAGGATCGGTACAGCTAGCCAGGGAGGAGCGTTTTATCCCGTGGGTCAGGCAATATCGACTCTCGTAAACAAACACGCTAGCGGCCTTACCATGGTTCCAGTCGTGACTGGAGGCTCAGTAGCAAACCCACGCCTTGTAAACAAAGGTGAAGTTGATGTTGCAATTACTAATAACAACCTTGCGGCTCTAGCCAATAAGGGCGTAGGTCCATATAAAAAATCAGGTAAAATGAATTTAAGTGCTCTTGGCTCTCTTCATTTTAGTGTTCTGCATATGATGACGCTTGATGGATCAGCTATTAACGGTATTGCCGATCTGAAGGGTAAACGTGTTGCGGTTGGACCTGCCGGAGGTGGCACAATTCCTTTCCTGAAGCAGGTTTTGGGGCTTCAAGGCTTGAAGATCGAGGATATCACGCCAAGCTTCCTGTCATACAGTGATGGATTTAGTCAATTAGCCGATGGTAATGTAGACGCAGCATTTGCGTTGAGTGGGTACCCAGCTGGTGCGGTAATGCAAGCCCAAGCTAACAAAAAGTTAAAGTTCATTCCCTTATCCGATGCCGATGTCGCTACCGCACTTGGTAAATATAAAAACTACAATAAAGTTATTGTTCCCAAGAATGTATACAACACTGCCCGTGACGGCGTGCTGTTGGGTGTAAATAACATGCTCATCGTTGACTCAGCCATGAGTGAAGATGTTGCATTTGCGATAACCAAAGCGATCTACTCTAACATGGATGAATTTCGTAAAGAGAATGCTCTTGCAAAGCAAATTGAACCGGAGCGTTCAAAGCGTTTAAAAATTCCTCTGCACCCTGGTGCTGCAAAGTTTTTTGGCAATTAGCATCTGGTAGTTAGAAGCTTAAAAATGATTGCCAAGGATGGTTTATCCTTGGCAATACCCATTTCTACAATGCCTCATATTAAGGTGTAAGCTATTGGAACGTGTCTTTGCGCTTTGTATACCTGTATTAGCGTTTACTGTAGGTCTGTTTCATTTATGCAACGTTTCGGGTCTCTTGGTCCTGTCTACAAGAGATGTAAGGATCTTTCATCTTACTGTTATGTTGTGCTTGTTGTTTTTCACTAGTGCATCTTTCAAGACATTAGCTAACAACACTTTTGATCAGGCTTTGAGGGTTTGCCTCGTTTTGCTCTCGATCGGCTCTGGGACTTATATTGCTCTACGTTGGAAGGAAATTGCGTTTAGTGGTGGTGAGACAGTTCCGCTCGACTCTTGGGTCGGTTTGCTTCTTATTGGCCTAATTCTCGAGGCAGCGAGGCGAGGTGTCGGACTAGTTTTGTCTTGTATTTGCCTGGTTTTTTTTACGTATCCATTTTTTTCAGAGTTATTGCCCGGAGTTCTTTACAGCCGTGGTTATAGTATCGTTAGGATGTCTGAATTTTTAACCACTACATCTCAGGGGATCTTTGGCATTCCACTCGGAGTATCGGCAACCTACATCATCCTGTTTTCTATTTACGGTGCTTTTTTAAGTCAATTTGGCGCTGGAAACTTTTTCTTTAAACTTGCTAATCGCCTCACCAAAAATATGCTTGCCGCTGGCGCTAAAACAGCTGTCATTTTCAGCACTTTACTTGGCATGATCTCTGGTTCAGCTGCTGGTAATGTTGCTGTAACAGGCACTCTAACAATTCCCATGATGAAACGAGAGGGTTATGAGTCACACAAAGCTGGGGCAATAGAGGCTGTAGTTTCTACAGGTGGTCAGATTTTACCGCCTGTTATGGGAGCTGCTGCATTTATAATGGCCGAGATTGTTGGCACCCCCTATTCGAATGTTATGAGCGTTGCCCTGATACCAGCACTTATGTTCTTTGCGTCGTTGTTTTTCGTTGTTCACTTAGAGGCCGCCCGCTCTGGAATTCAGCCTCTTTCGCAAGGAAATACAGATGACTATGAACCGATGTGGAAGTTGTTGGTAAAGGGTGGGCAATATATTATTCCATTTTTGACGCTTGTCATCATGATGTTAAATGGATATTCGCCATTTAAAGCCTCGTATATATCTATTTTAGTGTTGCTCTGTGCAAATATTATTTGGAATCAAAGAATAGGGTTTGAGGTTCTTAGTAAGTCCGTAAAGGCAATTACGGAGGGCGCAAAAGCTTCAATACCAATTGCTATAGCGTGTGCTGCGGCTGGTATCATAGCAGGATCATTGGGCGTTACTGGGCTAGGGTCAAAAATTTCTGGTCTAATAATTACAGCTTCCGGTGGCGTGACTTTGGTAGCGCTGATTTTAACTATGTTAACGGCCATAATCTTGGGTATGGGGCTGCCAACAACTGCGGCTTACCTTGTTTTGGCTACTGTAGTGGCGCCAGCGCTGGCTAAAATGGGCGTGCCATTACTCACTGCCCATATGTTTGTGTTTTTCTACGGATGTGTTTCCACCATCACTCCGCCGGTGGCGTTAGCATCATATGTGGCAGCGGGAATTGCAAAAGCTGATATCAACAAGGTCGGGTGGACCGCTTTTCGATATGGCATAACGTGTTACATTTTACCATTTATGTTCTTTTTTGGACCAGCATTTTTGATGCAGGGGACCTGGTGGGAAATTCTGCTTACTATCATTAGCGGGACAATCGGTGTTTTTTGCATTGCTGCAGGGATAGTTGGTCATACTCGCGTGGCACTTGGTAACTGGGCGCGCGTTTTAATGGGGTTGGCTGGATTGTCTTTACTTCACCAAGGTTTAATAACAGACCTAATCGGACTCTGTCTTATCTTGGTCACGTCTCTGGCAACCAAGGGGATGAATTTTCGTCAGTTAAATTGGCCTAAGCGTTAAAAGGAAAGAGTTTCATGCACCAAAATTACAGACGTGTTGTTACCGGCCATGATAAAAATGGTTCTGCCATTATTGAGAGTGATCAAATAGCAACACAAATACTTGAGCGACCAAACCGACCTGGCGTTAGGTTAACAAACTTTTGGATGACTGACCAAACTCCGGCTGAATATGATGGCCCCGCGGAAACTTGCACCGGACCATTTGTTTTACACCCTCCAACCAATGGCTCAGTTTTCCGATGTGTGGAATTTATGCCTGAAAACCCTGAGGTAATGGAAAAGCTGTCTAGTGAGGATGGGGCTGCTGCCTTTGCTGAAATGGGTGCCGGTGACAATGTGGTTCAAGGTGGCAGACATCCATGGATGCATAGAACAGATTCTGTTGATTACGGTATAATTTTGACAGGTGAAATTTGGATGTTGATGGATAATGAAGAAAATGATGTCTTACTCTGTGCGGGGGATGTTGTAGTTCAGCGAGGAACCAATCACGCTTGGGCCAATCGTAGCACTGAACCTTGTACAGTTATGTTTGTGCTTATTGATGGAGTAACGAAAAGTGGACAAGGTGGAGGGGTTCCACATGAATAAAGTGATTCTGGGGCAATCAGCTCCTTTACGTCAGTTGTCAAAAATTAGGACTTTCACTTCATAACTTTGTGCAATGCCAAAACACGGTTCGGTAACCCTTGCAAGCGCATCGGTAACCCCATAAACGGCAGGTGCCACCTACATGGTGGAAAGAGCACAGGTCCGAGAACCGCCGAAGGGCGCGCTAGGATTGCTGCTGCGCAGTTTAAACATGGGAATAGATCCAAGGCTGCAATTGCGGCGCAAAAAGCGAATGCAGCGCGCGGTAGGGCTATTAGAGATGAACTGGCCCTCCTTGAGGCTAAGGCCATACAAGAGGGGCTATTGCCAACAAAATGGCGTGATGCTTTTAAACTTTAATTAGTTCAATTCTGCTTAAGCTTGAAGAGTTATAATCGGCCCTCGGTCCTCGAACCTTTGTAAATGGCGCCCTGAGCCCCGTATAGTTTGTTTGTAGCGTAAGACCCCGTGGATAACGTTATCGGCGCTCGTGTTAGAGTGCTGACCCGTCCTGTGGGCTTCTTTTTGTTTACTTTGACGATCAAGGCAGTGGGTATGATACCCCCCTCTAGTAGTGTTTTTTTTGCCTTTCTTTTTTTTTAAAACCAAAAATCCAATCTCGCGACCACAAACAGAGAGTGTAAGTGTAACAGTGTAACAGAAGTGTAACAGCTACAACTGTTACTGGATAAGGGTTTGTTACGCTGTTACGTTTGTTACACCTATTTTCAATTTTTTATTTATTTTTTCACAACCCGTAGAAAACATTATGTACGGATGAACGCCCTTGGTTGTTAATTCTCACAAATCTGATTAACCAAAGCCTGTATTTCGTCAGAGCGCCAAACTGTGACCTTTGGGCTAAGCTTGATTGGGGAGGGGTAGCGACCGTTTTTGACGCCTAGCCACCACGCTGATTCTGAGATTGGAATTATTGGCGGTATTTGCGGATCAGCTTTTTTGTCGCCAATGATTTGTTTCAACCTTAAAAAAGTTGGTGTGATGGTGGTTGGCTCTGTCATGAAGTTGTCTTTCTTAATAATTGGACTGTTTTTTCTTCCGAACTACTTACGAAGTTGCTCCAGTCCTGCATCAACGAACGACGTTTCTCTAACAAATCCCCACGTCGGTATGCGCCCTCAACTTTATTGCTAACTATATGTGCCAACGCCATTTCTGACACCTCATTGGAGTAGTTTGTCGTCTCTGAGGTCCAGTCTTTGAAACTGGACCTCATACCGTGAATGGTTGCATCTATTTTTAGCCGTTTCTGAAGTGCATGGAGCAACGCGTTGCTTGAAAGCGCAGCGTTATTTACTGGGCTTGGAAAAATCAAATCATTGTCAGTTTGAAGCTCCTCGGCTTTTTTTAATATATCTAGAGCTTTGATTGAGAGAGGCACATTGTGAGGTGATCCCGTTTTCATGCGTTCAGCGGGAATGCACCAAAGTTTTTGCTCTAAATCAATTTCTTTCCACGTTGCTTCCCTTACTTCTGTTGTTCTGCAGGCGGTTACGATAAGAAATTGAACTGCTAATTTAGTTGATGGAAACAGGCTTGATTGTTCTACTTGCCTAAAAATTGCAGGGATATTTGCAAAAGGTGCAGATTTAAAATGGTTGGCTTTATTCTTGACTTTGGGGAGCGCTGCTTCAGCAATCTCAACAGGGTCATCTCCTGTGAAGTGGCCTTGTGCACGCGCCCATTTAATCACTGCACGGAGCCTCTGCCTGATCTTTTTTGCTGTATCTGGTTTATCAACCCAAATTTTGGAAAGAACCGTCATCATGTCGGATGGTGTAATGTTGCTGATTGGAAGATGGCCAATGTAAGTGAGTGCGTGATTTTCCATTGAGGAGAGCCATTGGTTTGCGTGCTTCTCATTGTTCCAAGTGGGTGTGTTTAAGGTGTGAACCTTCAGAGTGGCCTCTTTAAAGGTGAGGGTGCTTCCAATAGCCTTACGGCGTTCAGCAATGGGATCACCGCCAGAGCGAGCGATACGGCGGAACCGAAGCGCTGTCTCCCTAGCATCATCAAGGCTGACGATATTTGCGCTTCCTAGCCCTATATCTCTTCGCCGGCCTTGTACGACCAGACGTTGCATCCATCTTTTTGCGCCGCTCGATTCGACGACGAGATAAAGACCATTCCCATCAGCATGCCAACCGGTTTTGTTAAGCTTTTTGACGCTCAAAGCAGTTAGTTTATTTGATGGATGTTTTTGTGCCAAACCTTACCCCACATTCTACCCCACATTTTAATGTGGATTGAACTGGACGGCAAGAGACAAACGGATCTTTTATTATCCGATAAGATGAAGGATAGTATAGGATACAGAGCTGTAAAAGCTAAGCCAACATTGATGAAAAATAAGGAAAATGGCGGAGAGGGTGGGATTTGAACCCACGAAGGGCTTTCGCCCTTGCCGGTTTTCAAGACCGGTGCATTCAACCGCTCTGCCACCTCTCCGTCGCAGATGGGATTAGCGGAAATCAGACAGATCTGTCAATAAGCATTCGGGTAGTTTTTCCAAATTGCCGCATTTTTATTAATTTTCTGCTGATCTTGTTATCATATGCTTGTCTAACCCGTGAAATCGGATCATATTAGCGCCTTGTGACATTGCTTGTCATGACCATGCTTTGGGGCTGAAGACCTTTTGGGTCGCGCGGTTCCTCCAAAACTGGAAAATGACTGTGTCGTGCGTGTTTTTCAGGAGTATATGGTGTCCTTCACTTATCCTTTGCCAGCCGCCAGGTATGGTTTTCGGGGCGGGTTTTCCGCTTATGTTCAATTCGCGGCGGGGTTAGGCCTTGCCGCAGCAATTGTTATTGCGACAGTCACCCCATCATGGGCGCAAAAGGCCGGTGGCGGCAAACGCACCGCGCGGGTCGAAATTGCCGAGGTAAAAACCCAAATTCTGTCGAATTTCACCGAGGTTCAGGGGCGGGTAACTGTTGGCCTTGTGGATTCAGTGACCGCAGTAACCAATGCGACAACACAGCTTGGTGAGTTTCGGCTTGGAGATCAGGTTGTGCCGGGCGATGTCATCGCTATCCAGGACAGCGCCAAGCTTGAATTACGATTATCACAGCTTCGCGCACGGCTTCGTGAGGCCAAGCTGCGGTTAGCAGATAGTGATGACGAATTGCGCGCCGAAGCAGGGTTGCTTGAGGTCAATAAAGCGCAAGCCGAATTGCTTGCAGGCAAGGCCAAGCGCGCCAAAGAGCTGGTGGCCAATAATGCGCTTGCCGTTGATGCGGCTGAAACGGCTTTTAACGCCAGCCTGTCGGCAAATCTGCAATTATTAAGCCGCGAATCGTCAATTGCGCGCAAAAAGGCGCAACGCAAAATGAATAGCGTCGCAATTGCGCAAACCGAATTTGAAATTGCCCAGCTGGTCAAAGATGTCAAAGCCACAAAATTGCGCACGCAAACCGCCGGTCAGATTACCTTTCTTGCCGATTATCGCCGTGGCTATGCCCGCGAAGGCGAAATTATCGCCAAAATTACCGATTTGAATAATTTTGAAATCGAGGCTGAAATTCCGGTTACTTATCTTGGTTATATTGAAGCTGCCAAATCCATTTCAGGGCGCGGTCTTGATGGCAGTCAGCTGGAAATGCAAATTCGCGTCTCATTACCGGTGCAAAATTTGCGCTCGGCGACCCGTACGATGCGATTTTCGGTTAATGGCGGTATTCCATCTATCTTGCAGGCCGATAATGCCGTTGTGGTCATGCAGGTGCCAACAACCAGTCCGACACCGCTATTGGTTGTGCCAAAAGATGCGGTGCTGCCGCTAGCGGTGGGGCATATGGTTTATCTGGCCGATGGCGATCGGGCGCGCCGGCAGATTATCCAGATCGGGGCTGCGGTTGACGATGGTTTCATCGTGAAAAAAGGCCTTACAGCTGGTCAAAAGGTGATTGTTCGTGGCAATGAGCAATTATCCGATGGCAAAGAAATCCAAATTGGTGGCGGGAAAAAAGCGGGTGGCGAAGCCGGTTCTGGGCAAAAATCCAACGGCGCGTCAAAACCGGCTGAATTGAAAGGCTCAAATTAATGGGCGGCATTATCAAGCTGGCGATTGAAAGGCCAGTTGCTGTTCTGGCACTGATTTTCATGACCGTTATCTTTGGTGCAGTTGCGCTGCAGACGATCCCCATTCAAATGAGCCCCGATATCGAAAAACCGGTTCTTGACGTGCGGGTGCGCTGGGCTGGCGCGTCACCAACCGATGTTGACCGCGAAATTGTTGGGCGGTTGGAAAATGAACTCGCATCATTGAATGGCGTTGAAGAAATCGCCTCGCGCTCAACAAGAGGCTATGCCCGTGTGACCTTGACCTATGGCGTTGGTCAGGACATGGATAAAGCGCTTGTTTTGCTGCTAAGCAAGCTGTCAGCGGTAAACGGGCTGCCTGATGATGCCGATACGCCGCTTGTGCGAACGTCAAATTCTGAAGATAGCCCGATTGCGCGATTGGCGCTTGTTGCCAAAGACGGGTCGAATGTCGATCTTGAAATGCTTGGGCAATATCTCGACACGAATATTGTCGAGCCGCTATCCCGCGTTGAGGGCATTGCCGAGGTTGATTACCGTGGCGGCGGGCGGCGGGAAATGCGCGTCTTTATCGATCCGGACAAGCTAATCCAATATAAAATCACCTTGAATGAAGTGATTGATGCACTGCGATCATCGTCCTCAATGATGAGTGTCGGTATGGTGACCGAAGGCAAAAGATCCTACACGGTCAGGTCTGAGGCCTTGAATTACACGCCTGAAACCGCTGGAAATATCGTTATTCGTGCGGATATTTCGTCATCGGGAACGATTGTTCCTTTGCTTCTTCAAGATGTAGCAACGCTGGAAATAAAAGTACAAAAACGTACCAGTTTCAGGCGGTTAAACGGAAAACCTGCAATTATCTTGAACGCAATCCGTGAGCAGGGAAGCAATGTTGTTGGTACAATGTTGCGGTTGCGACTTGTTGCGGATTCGCTCAACCGTGACGAGCTTGATGCACGGGGCTTGAATTTGCGCGTTGTTTATGACGAAACAAAATATATCTCGTCAGCCATTGATCTTGTGCAGCAGAATATCTGGATTGGCGGTATTTTGGCCTTGTCGATCTTGATGTTGTTTTTACGCAATTTCATTCCAACTTTGATCGTGTTTGTTGCGATTCCGGTGTCGGTGATCGGGACTTTTGTGGCAATTGCCGGATTGGGGCTGTCGATCAATGTGATTTCGCTTGCCGGCCTGGCCTTTGCCGTTGGCATGGTGGTTGATGCATCAATTGTATCACTGGAAAATATTTTCCGGCTTCGCCAGCGCGGGATCGATTCTCAAAACGCCGCCTATCATGGGGCGCGTCAGGTCTGGGGGCCAATTCTGGGATCGGCATTAACAACGGTCATTGTTTTTATTCCGGTATTGACCTTGGATTTGCCTGTTGGGCAACTATTCCGTGACATTGGCATTGCGATTTCGGTTTCGGTTTTAATTTCAGTTGTTGTGTCAGTCACGGTCATTCCGACGCTGGCAGCCAGATTGCTTGGCGGGGCGGCAAACCGATTTGAAAAGCTGCCAACGATTCCGGTGCTTGATCCGATTGCCCGCCGTTTTGCCGGTTTGTTTATTGGCTATGCCCAATTTGTCGTAAGGCGCAAGCTGGTCGGCTTTGGCATTGTGGCTATCGTTCTGGCTTCGGCTTTTGGAATCAGTGCTAAGCTGATGCCCAAATTGGATTATCTTCCCGATGGCAATGCGAATTTTATTTTTGGTCGCATCAGCGTGCCAGCTGGTTATTCGATGGAAGAAACGCTGCGTATCGCCGAGCGGATGGAAAAAGCAGCACGGCCGTTATGGGAAGGCGAGGTCACTGAAGACGGCCCGCCAGCCATTGAACGGTTTTTCTTTGTAGCCTATTCAGGCGGGGCCTTTGCCGGTGCATCAGCCAGTGATCCGGCGCGTGTTCGTGAATTGCGCATGGTGCTGACGCGTCCTATTTTCGCCGAACCGGGCGCGCGTGCGTTTGTGCAGCAATCGTCACTTTTTGGTCGTTCGGTTGGCGGTTCACGGTCAATCAGCATTGATATCGTTGGGTCGCAGGCTGAAGATATCCTTCCGGTTGCTGTGCAGGTAAATGATGCTCTTAATACGCAATTTTCAGCACGCGATGGCAACCAAATCCGTACCTTACCCGGTCTTGATTCGGGCGCGCCGCAAATTCGAATTACGCCCGATTTAACCGCTTTGGCGCGGGCAGGCGTTTCGGTTCGTGAATTTTCATCGGCGATTGATGTCTTTAATGATGGTGCCAATGTGACTCAGGTGCCAATTGATGGCCAATTGATTGATATGGTTGTGTCAGGCAAGGATGCAGAAAATCTTAGCACCAGAGAATTGCAGGATATTCCGATCATCACGCGCCAAGGCAATGTGATTCGGCTTGAGCAATTGGCAAATATCGAGGTGATTAGTGCGCCGGTTCAGGTGCGAAGGCTAGGCGGGCGGCAGGCAATTTCAATTCAGCTGCGACCCACCGAGGCGTTGTCGCTTGAAGATGTTGTGGATGTTATCGACAATGAAATTTTGCCACCCATTCGCGCCGAAGCGTCGGCAAATGGCGTGACGATCAAGCTTGAAGGCGCGGCAAGTGCGCTGGCAATGACATGGAAAGCCATGCAGGCCAATGTGTTGACAGCTATCTTTGTTATTTTTCTGCTTTTGGTGATTTTGCTTCGCAGCTTTGTTTTACCAATGATTATCCTTCTGGCGATTCCAGTTGCCGCGGCAGGGGGCATTGGCGGTTTGGCCATCTTGAACCTGTCAATTCGGCAGCCGCTTGATATGTTGACCATGCTTGGATTTGTGATCCTAACCGGTGTTGTTGTGAATAATGCGATTTTGATGATTGAGCAAACCACTCTTCACATGCGTGAAGAGGGATTGTCGGCGAATGACGCGATTATCGAAGCAACCCGAAACCGGATCAGGCCAATTTTCATGTCGACGTTAACCTCGCTTTTTGGTCTTGTGCCGCTGGTTATTTTCCCAGGTGCCGGATCCGAACTATATCGCGGCATCGGCGTTGTGGTGTTTGGTGGCCTTGGCCTGTCAACTCTGGCAACCTTGATCATTGTGCCGCCATTGATGGCGATTGCGCTTAATTCACGATTTGGAGGGGCGCCAAGCCCGACTGCCATTTTGAAAGAAAAGCTATAGACCGGTTTTAGGGGCAGGGGACGCTATCTGCCCTTGACCGCCAAATGTCGGTAAATGGCCAATCAATTGTGGTTTTTTGGGATTTTTTCGGCTTGCCGATTGGCCTGTCTTTATTTCTGGTGAAGAAACGACCGATTGAACAAATTCACGGTTGCCCCTAAGCGGGCTTCCGCTTTACCATATCGCATCGTGTCGCAGGTCATATCGTCCTGGCCGGTTTAGACAGTTTGTTTGGTAACGCTTGGAAGGCTTGAAAATGAAACTCGGATTAAGCGCATTTTTGGCCGCTTTGGCATTGTTGGTTGCGCCTGTTGCCAGCGCTGCTGATCAAAATTTTGCACAATGGCTTATTGAACTGCGTCAAGAGGCAAAGGAACGCGGTATTTCGGATCGGGTTCTGGATGCGGCGCTTGGTAATGCGGCGCCAATCAAGCGCGTGATTGAGCTGGATCGTCGCCAACCAGAATTCACCATGACCTTTGACGAATATCTTGGCAAAATAGCTTCGCCAACACGGGCGCGGATCGCGGCCAAGATGCTTGTCGAACATGATGAAATTCTAACCAAAGTTTCAAAAAAATATGGTGTGCAAAAGCGCTATATCGTTACGTTCTGGGGTGTTGAAACCAATTTTGGCCAATATCTAGGATCGTTTAATGTGCCGCATGCTTTGGCAACATTGGCCTTTGATGGCCGTCGAAGTGCCTATTTCCGTAAAGAATTGCTGAATGCGCTCAGGATTCTGGAAGAAGGCCATATCGCCCCTGACAAAATGAAGGGATCTTGGGCTGGCGCCATGGGGCAAAGCCAGTTCATGCCATCAAGCTTTTTATCCTATGCTGTTGATTGGGATGGGGATGGCAAACGCGATATATGGGGCACCAAGCCTGATGTGTTTGCCTCAACTGCCTATTACCTGTCCAAAGCAGGCTGGCGCGATGATATTACCTGGGGACGGCAAGTGAAATTGCCAAAAGGCTTTTCCATGAACGGAAAAAATGCCAAGGCACTTGCCGATGACAAGACCCGCGCCAAGCTGCCCGTTTGGGCCAAGGCAGGCGTTCGCAATGCCGATGGTGAGGATTTGCCAGTGAAAAATCTGACGGCGCGGCTGGTTATGCCTGCTGGCAGTGATGGCCCTGCCTTTCTCGTCTATAGCAATTTTGACTCAATCCTCGATTGGAACCGGTCAAACTACTATGCGCTCGCGATTGGCCATTTGTCTGACAAGCTGCGATAAGCCGGATCGTGAAACAATGGGATAAAAGAATGCGTGTTATCGGGAAAAACGTGTTTGGGTTTTTGGTCTTGGGCCTGTTGCTTCAAGGCTGCGCCTCGGCTGAATTGGCTGTTGATCTGTTCAAGAAACATAAACGCCAAACCGAATCTGGCAAACAAAGCAAAGTGGTTGCGAAACCGCATTACAAAATCGGCAACCCGTATCAAGAGTTTGGTGTTTGGTATTACCCGAAACGTGATCTGACCTATGATGAAACTGGTCTTGCGTCTTGGTATGGCGAGGAAACGGCTATATTGGGTCGGCCTACCGCGAATGGTGAAGTGTTCGATCCAAATATTGCAACAGCGGCTCATAAAACCTTGCCAATGCCTTCGGTGGTTCGCGTTACCAATCTTGATAATGGCAGGTCGTTGGTTGTCAGGTTAAATGATCGTGGGCCTTTTGCGCCCGGCCGTATCATTGATTTGTCGCATGAGGGGGCGCGGTTACTTGGTTTTGTAGAGCAGGGCATTGCCAAAGTTCGCGTTCAGATATTGGCAGAGCAAAGCTTGCGGTTGGAAAACCTCGCGAAAAGAGGCGAGTTTCCAAGTCTGACAGCCAATGATCAGGGCGCCATGCCGGAAATGACGCCGGCAATTAAACCTGCAGTGAGCCTGACCGCCAAATCCAGCAAGCTCAAAAGTAAGGTTGCGGTCAATCAACCATCACAATCGGCCCTGGAATTACTGTCACAATCGCGTGTTGGCCAGGTCATTTCAGTCGCGCCCGTTGCCACCAAGATTTGGGTTCAGATTGGTGCTTTTGGGTCTCAAGAGCGTGCCAATGATGTGTTTTCAAAGGTTGGATCTGTTGGCTCAGGCGGGGTGTCTATGGTAAACCGTCTTGGTAAACGGCTTTATCGCGTGCGCCTTGGGCCCGTAGATGAGGTGGCAATGGCAGATTCGATGCTGCAAAAAGTGTTCAATATCGGCTTTACCGGCGCACGGATTGTCGTTGATTAGGCAAAGACATTTTTATGCCGTTTTACGGGGTGATACTATAGCTTGATTGACCGTTTTACAGACTGGTCTTTGAACAGGGCTCGCTTTGGCGGGTAATGAGGATTTGACGATGATACTAAAATTTTGGGCAAGATCATTTTTGATCGCGGCGCTGTTTGGCGCGGCAATGCCTGTCTTTGCCGCCGAAATTACATCGCCAGCAAAACAAGCGCATATCACCGATTTTGCGACTGGTAAGATTCTGTTCAGCAAGGATGCCGACGCGCCAATGAAACCGGCATCAATGGCAAAGATCATGACCGTTTTTGTGGCGTTTCAGCGCATTGCTGATGGCCAGCTTGGGATGGATGATAAATTCACCATTTCGGAAAAAGCTTGGAAAAAAGGCGGGTCACGAACATTTCTAGAAGTTGGCAAAACAGTATCGGTTCGTGAACTGCTGCATGGCATTATCGTCCAGTCGGGCAATGATGCCGCTATTGTTCTGGCTGAGGGGATTTCTGGCACGGAAAACGCCTTTGCCGATGAAATGAATTTCTGGGCCAAGAAAATTGGCATGAAGAATACGAATTTTCGAAATTCAACCGGCTGGCCTGATCCTGATCTGACCACGACGGCGGCTGATCTAAATATCATGACAACCGAGCTGATCCGGCGGTTTCCCGCAGATAAATACCCCAATCTTTATCCGATTTTTGCCAAGCAGGAATATACCTATAACAAAATTCGCCAGCCAAACCGTAACCCGCTTGTTTATGGTACGGCTGGCGCTGACGGTCTGAAAACCGGTCATACTGAAGAATCGGGCTATGGGTTGGTAGGGTCGGCCGAGCGTGATGGTCAACGCGTCATCATGGTTTTGAATGGCATGACCAGCATGAAGCAACGTTCGACTGAATCGCGCCGCCTCATGGATTTAATGTTCCGTGAGTTCAAAACCTATCGGTTTTTCGATAAAGGACAGCCGATCGATCAGGCCAATGTATGGCTTGGCGATGCGACGAAGGTTGATCTGGTTTTGGACGCGCCGCTTCACTTGCTTCTATCCTATCAAGAACGCCGCGATTTGAAATTATCGGTTCAATGGCTTGATCCAGTTCCAGCCCCCATTTTGGCCGGTGATCAATTGGGAACTTTAACCGTTGATATCAATGGCGATAGCCGCAAATTGGTTTTGCGGGCAGGGAAGGATATTCCGGTCTTGGGGATGTTTGATCGGGTTAGTGCAGCGGTGAAATATCTGGTCTTTGGCGCGCCTGTTACGCCATCGATTGCAAAGTGACGGCGGTAATGCGCGGCCTATTTATTACCTTCGAAGGCGGCGAAGGAAGCGGCAAGACAACGCAAATACAACGTCTCAAAGACTGGATTGAATCCAATATAGATTCGGTAAATCTATGTTTGACACGCGAACCGGGTGGGACAATAGAGGCCGAGTCAATCCGCGCATTGCTGTTGAATGGGGCTGCCAGCAAATGGCAGCCTGCTACCGAAGCGATGATGATGTCGGCATCGCGCCATGAGCATGTAGTTCATGTGATCAAGCCAGCGCTTGCGCGTGGGGATATTGTCATTTGTGACCGCTTTACCGATTCAACACATGTCTATCAAGGCTATGTTGGTGGTGTCGATAATGCGCTTCTTGACGGGCTTGACCAATTGTCATGCCAAGATCTTGTTCCTGACTTAACCTTGCTTCTTGATATGGATAGCAATGCAGGGCTTGCCCGTACAACCCAGCGTGGCAGTGCCGAAAGCCGGTTTGAGGCCAAAGGTGCTGCCTTTCACCAAAAGGTGCGGCAGGGCTTTGTCGAGCGTGCCGAAAAATATCCCAACCGCATTACTAAGATTGATGCCGCAAGGCCGGCTGGTACTGTAACAATGGATGTTATCGCGGCGGTTCGCGCCTTGCTTACGGCAAAAGGCATGATTGCGGCAGGCTGATATGGCGAATGACGGCGTAAAGGGAACTGGCGCGAATCTGTATGAATGATGCGAATGATAAATTTGATGACGCTGCCGATCCAACAGCGATTGTTGGGCACAGTGATTTTACCAATGCGCTAGCCGGTGCTTTGGCAAGTGGTCGCATGCATCATGCGTGGCTGTTAACGGGCCCGCGCGGCATTGGCAAAGCAAGCATGGCGCGTTTGGCTGCCGCATGGCTTTTGTCTGAACAGGCCGCTGCGACCAGCCTTTTTGGTGATGCCGTCCCGCAATTTGCGGTTTCGCCTGATGATCCGGGAGCAAATCTGGTGTTTCGTGGTGCGCATCCCGATTATCTGGCGATTGCGCCGGTTCTTGATGACAACAAATCGGGCCAGATCAAAATTGATCAAATCCGCGATATGGTTCCGTTTATGGCGCATAAACCGGCGCGAGGTGGCTGGCGCGTTGCGGTGATTGACTCGATGGACGAAATCAACCGGAATGGTGCCAATGCCATGCTAAAGCTATTGGAAGAACCGCCAGAAAAGGCAGTGATCTTTCTGGTATCGTCGCGTCCGGGGCAATTGCCGCCAACCATCAGGTCGCGTTGCCGTGTTGTTCGGCTTTCGGCATTAGATGCGGCGATGTGCCGTGATGTTCTGGCAAAAATATGGCCGGATGCAGATGCGGGTCATATTGATCTATTGGCGCAGCTTTGTGGCGGCGCGCCCGGGCGGGCAATTTCACTCGCCGAGAGTGGCGCGGCTGATTGTTATCAGGTTGCCTGTTCGCTTTTAGCCGCACCAAAGCTCGATGTTGGCGCCATGGCAGCACTTACCGGAAAATGGGGCAGGGGTGCCGCTGCAGGCCGGCCAACGCGCGAAGGGGCAGTATTTTGCCTTGATCGGTTATTGCGGCTTGCGGCATTGACAGCAAGCGGCGGTACAAGCCTGACGCCCTGCAATTTTGAAACAGGTGCCATTGACGTTTTATGTAAACGGCATACGGCTGCAACGCTTGCCGGTTTTCACGATGCACTCTTAAAAGACTCGTCACGCGCCGAAGGTCTATATCTCGATTTTTCGCAGTTTTTGCTCCGGCTAATGATCAAATTATATGAGAAAACCTTGCCCTAACGTTGTGGCTGGGCTACCTCATTGCTTGGGTATTTAAACTTTATAGCGCCTTTATCCGGATAAAACTCATGAGCCAGACTTATTACATCACCACACCGATTTACTATGTGAATGACAAACCGCATATCGGTCATGCCTATACGACGCTGTCTTGTGATGTGATGGCACGTTTCAAGCGGCTGGATGGCTATGACGTTACCTTTCTGACCGGTACTGACGAACATGGTCAAAAAGTTGAAAAAGCGGCTGAAGTGGCGGGCGTCACCCCGCAAAAATTCACCGATCAGGTTAGCCAGAATTTCCGTGACCTTACCGTCAAGCTGAATTTCTCGAATGATGATTTTATCCGGACGACCGAAGATAGGCACAAGGAAGCCTGCCAGAAAATCTGGTCAATTCTTCAGGAAAATGGTCATATCACTCTTGGTAAATATGAAGGATGGTACTCGGTTCGTGATGAAACCTTCTTTACCGAGACCGAATTGGTCGATGGCAAAGCACCAACCGGCGCGCCAGTGGAATGGGTCGAAGAGCCATCCTATTTCTTTAACCTGTCAGCATGGCAGGATAAATTATTGGCTTTTTACGCGGAAAATCCAGATTTTGTTGGGCCGGAAAGCCGCTTTAACGAAGTTAAAAGCTTTGTTAAGGGCGGGCTTCGTGATCTATCGGTCAGCCGCGCCAGCTTTAAATGGGGCGTTCCGGTGCCAAATGACGAAGATCATGTCATGTATGTCTGGCTTGATGCGCTTACCAATTATGTGACGGCAACGGGTTGGCCTGTTGATGGGGCAAATGGCGACGCTGAAAAACATGAACGTCTATGGCCAGCAGATTTGCATATGGTCGGCAAAGATATCCTGCGGTTTCACGCGGTTTATTGGCCCGCCTTTTTGATGGCGGCAGGGTTGCCGTTGCCAAAGCGGGTTTTTGCACATGGCTGGTGGACGAATGAAGGCCAAAAAATTTCGAAATCACTTGGCAATGCCATTGACCCTAATCAACTTGCCGAAACCTATGGTCTTGATCAAACGCGATATTTCCTGATGCGTGAAGTGCCTTTTGGCAATGATGGTATTTTTTCGGTTCCGGCCTTAACACAGCGTATCAATGGTGATCTTGCCAATGACCTTGGCAATTTGTCACAACGTGTTTTGTCGATGATCTTTAAAAATTGTGACGGAGTCATGCCAGCGCAACCGGAAAAGCTGGCACCTGAAGATCAGGCGCTTCTGGCCAGCGCGGATGCACTGCTTGGCATGGTTCGCCAGCATATTGACAAACAAGCTTTTCATGAGGCGCTTCGCGTTATCTGGCAGGTGATTTCAAATGCTAACCGCTATGTTGATACGGTTGCGCCCTGGGCCTTGAAAAAAACTGATCCGGCACGAATGGCCGAAGTTTTGGCCGTTTTGGCTGAAACCATTCGCCAAGTGGCAATCCTTGTCCAGCCGGTGATGCCTGATGCTGCCGCCAAGATTCTTGACCAGCTTGGCGTTGACCCGGCAGCGCGTGATTTCACCTATTTGGGCGGGCAGGCGCGGCTTGCCAATGGGCAGGTGATTGCCAAGCCCGAGCCGGTCTTTCCCCGTTTTGTTGATGAGGCGGACGTAAATGCCGGATGACAATAAACCATTGATGATTGATAGCCATGCTCATCTTGATTATCCGCAGCTTTCGGATGATCTGGACGGGGTTTTGGCACGCGCAAATGAGGCTGGAGTCACCCACATCATTACCATTGGCGTCAAGCTTAGTACTGCCGATGCGCCAAAAGCGATTGCAGCAGCGCATGACAATATCTGGTGTTCGGTTGGCATTCACCCGCACGAAGCCGGAAATGAACCAGATGCCGCGAATATAGACGCCATTCGGGTAGCTGCCGATCATCCCAAATGTGTGGCGATTGGCGAAGCCGGACTCGATTATTTTTATGATTACGCCACCCCGCAACAGCAAGCTGACAGTTTTCGGGCGCAGATCGCTGTTGCGCGTGAACTGGATTTACCAATCATTGTCCATGCGCGTGATGCTGATGATGATATGGCGGCGATTCTTGAAGATGAGATGGAGAAGGGAGCGTTTCGCGGCGTTCTGCATTGTTTCAGCTCGGGCGCAGATCTGGCACGGCGCGCCGTTGCAATTGGGTTTTACATCAGCTTTTCAGGTATTTTGACCTTTAACAAAGCTGATGACTTGCGTGAAATCGCCGCTGAAATGCCCGAAGACCGGATTCTGGTTGAGACGGACTCGCCATATCTGGCACCAGCACCACATCGCGGCAGGCCGAATGAGCCAGCCTATACCGCACACACATTGGCCAAACTGGCCGCTGTTCGGGGGCGTCAACCAGCTGACATGGCAAGGATCACCCGCGCCAATACGTTATGTCTGTTTAACCGGATGGTTTTGTCATGAAAGTAACCATGCTTGGATGCGGCACGTCGGTTGGTGTTCCGGCGCTTGGGCATGCCGGTTGGGGCGATTGTGACCCGAATGACCCGCGAAACCGGCGCCAAAGATGCGCAGTTTTGATTGAAATTAACGATAAGGTCATTCTTGTCGATGCTGGCCCTGATATTCGTAACCAGCTACTGCCGCTGGGGTTAAAGCGCATTGACGCGCTGTTGATTACCCATACGCATTCAGATCATGTAGCTGGTCTTGATGATTTGCGCGCATTTTACTGGCCTGATCGGGTTGATATTCCAGTTTATGCCACCAAACAGCATAGCGTCGATATTCTGGCGCGATTCCCGTATCTGTTTACGAAACTTGCAGATTCGCCATCTTATTTCGTACCGCCAATGAAAATGAATTTGATCGCCGCCAATGACGTTCTTGAGATTGGCGGATGCCGGATCGATGTTTTCCATCAGGATCACGGCAATACCAGTTCGCTTGGCTTTCTGTTTGATGGCAAATTCGGCTATTCGACTGATGTTATCGGAATGAGTGATGATGTGTTTGACAGGCTGGCCGGCATTGATTTGTGGATTGTCGAAGCGTTACGCGCCGCGCCGCATTCATCACACAGCCATTATGAGCAGACTTTTGCCTGGATCGATCGGGTTAAGCCAAAACAGGCGGTCTTGACGCATCTTGGGCTTGAGGCAGATTACAAGACTTTATCTGCAATCTGTCCGGACGGCACCAAACCCGGAATTGATGGGCTGGTCTGGACTCTATAGGGTTTTTACGCATAATATACATTATGCGACAAAATGTGATTTACACAAATAAGCT
>Ga0209136_1000547_pt1 | contig 26946 bp, 20 predicted proteins | sample SaaInl0LU_22_DNA_FD_184640 | JGI IMG/M metagenome (GOLD analysis project Ga0209136, IMG submission 184640) | Marine microbial communities from expanding oxygen minimum zones in the Saanich Inlet - ESP_90LU_22_DNA (SPAdes) (version 2) | ecosystem: Environmental > Aquatic > Marine > Intertidal... | reverse complement strand
TTCAATGAATTCAATTTATAAAGCTATTTCAAGCAGAGAATATTTTATAATGTATCAAATGCACCAAATGAAGCCTAAAAAACAACTTTATTTTTTTACTAAAATTATTATAGAAATAAGACTAAAATAATTCAATCGTACAATAATCGTACAAATTAAGAGACTAAAAAACCTCAACCCATTGATTAACAAAGTGTTGAGGTGTTTTTTAGTGGAGACGCCGAGAATCGAACTCGGGTCCAAACGAGCAATTGCGTAGCTTTCTACATGCTTAGTTTTTATCGTATTGTCGGCAGTGGGCCGGCTAAAAACGACCTACCCAAAGCTTAACTTATTGAGTTTCGGAAACACAGCTAAGTAATGCGTTTCCTATGTAGACTTTTACGACATCTCTAAATTGCACGCGGTCTATCAGCGCTGGCAGGAGATGCATAGCTTGCTCACCTTGTGAGCCTAGGCCTTATCGTACTATTAATTCGGATAATTAGGCAGCCATGGCGAAAGATTCTTCACCGTTTATTTGTTTAGAACCTCGATTTACGAGAAAGAGTTCCATCTCTCGGCATGCTTACTAGTTAACTGACCTCGCTGTCAAAACCAGTCGTCCCCATATTGTCAAAGAAGTTTGCAAATGTATATATTTATACCCTCATAACCCATCGCAATATACAAATAATGAAAAATTTGTTCGACCAAGATTATTTAATCAAACTCGCCAACACTAAAATGCCATTTGGAAAATACAAAGGTTATGATTTGATCAATCTACCCGAACATTACATCGTTTGGTATAAAACCAAAGGTTTCCCCCCAGGAACCTTAGGCAGAATGATGTCTGAGGTCTATGAGTTAAAACTAAATGGCTTAGAAGATTTGATTCTAAAACTCAAAAAATAAAAGAAGGGGGTAGACAAAACCCAGTCCTCTTAAACTGAATTTCATGATTAAAACTCCTTTTTACAGAGTGTTAATGACTTTCCTAATGGCTGTCAAATCTGTCAATAGCTTTTCTAAATATTGAAGATCTAACATATTCGCACCGTCAGATTTTGCCGCAGCAGGATCAAAATGAGTTTCTATAAACAAACCATCAACGCCAGTTGCAATTCCAGCTCTAGCAATGGTGCCAATCATGTCTGGTCTTCCTCCAGTAACTCCACTTGTTTGATTGGGTTGCTGCAAAGAGTGAGTCACGTCTAAGACCGTTGGCGCAAATTGCCTCATTTCTGGAATTCCTCTAAAATCAACCACCATATCTTGATAGCCAAACATCGTCCCCCTATCTGTAACCCAGGCTTTATCTGAACCTGTATCTTTTACTTTTTGGACAGCATGTTGCATGGCTCCTGGACTCATAAATTGCCCTTTCTTTAAGTTGACAACTTTTCCAGTTCTAGCAGCTGCCACCACCAAATCTGTTTGACGAACCAAAAAGGCAGGAATCTGTAACACATCAACATATTCTGCTGCCATTGCAGCATCAGAAATTTCGTGAATATCTGTAACGGTAGGCACATCAAAAGTTTCGGAAACTTTACGCAAAATTTTCAAAGCTTTTTCATCTCCTATTCCGGTAAAACTATCAACCCTAGAGCGATTCGCTTTTTTAAAACTCCCCTTGAACACATAAGGAATGTTTAATTTGTCTGTTATACTAACTACTCGCTCTGCAATGCTCAAAGCCATATCTTCTCCCTCAATGGCACAAGGACCAGCCAATAAGAAAAAGTTGTCACTGTTTGCATGTTTTATTCTGGGGATTACATTTAAGTCCATGATCTCTAAATTTCTGTGTGACAAAGATAACTATTCTTAAAAGCGGTTTGCAATTATTTTTCATAGAGAATTTAAACCGCTACCCATCGTTATATTGATAATCGTAATGGATTTACATATTTAATCTCTAAAACCAAGGCATAGATGAACACCTTTTATTAAATTTACCCTGTAAATAGACCTACTCGTCTGAAACTACAAATCCATGAAAATACATTTCATAGCCATCGGAGGAAGCGCCATGCACAACCTAGCTATTGCACTCCACAACAAGGGATATCAAATTACAGGGAGTGATGACACCATCTTTGAACCCTCAAAATCGAGGCTAGCAAATAAAGACTTGCTTCCGCTAACTTTTGGATGGTATCCTGAAAAAATAACAACGAATCTAGATGCTGTTATTTTGGGAATGCATGCCAAACCAGACAATGTAGAACTTTTAAGAGCACAAGAATTAGGACTAAAAATTTATTCGTACCCTGAATTTTTATTCGAGCAATCCAAACAAAAAACAAGAGTAGTCATTGGAGGTTCTCACGGAAAAACAACCATCACTTCGATGATTCTACACGTGATGAACTATCTTGAAATCGAGGTTGATTATATGGTAGGTGCACAACTAGAAGGTTTTGACACCATGGTACATTTGACCGAAGAAAATGAATTCATAGTTTTAGAAGGAGATGAATATTTATCTAGCCCAATAGACAGGCGCCCTAAATTTCACCTATACAAACCTAACATTGCCTTAATGAGTGGGATCGCATGGGACCATATCAATGTTTTTCCTACGTTTGAAAATTACTTGGAACAGTTTTCTATTTTCACAGACGCTATCACCCCGGGTGGAATTATGGTTTACAACCAAGAAGATGAACACGTGAAAAACGTAGTTGAGAACTCTAAAAACACCATCAAGAAATACCCATACACCACTCCTAATTACACCATTGAAGAAGGGACAACGCTTTTAGATACTCCTGAGGGCGATTTACCGCTTGAGTTTTTTGGAAAACACAACTTACAAAACTTAGCAGGAGCCAAATGGATTTGCCTACATATGGGGGTTGGAGAAGAAGAATTTTACGAAGCCATTGAAAGTTTCAAAGGAGCCAACAAGCGACTAGAAAAAATAGCTGAGAACAAAGAGGCCGTTGTTTTTAAAGATTTTGCGCATTCTCCAAGCAAGGTAGCGGCAACAACGAAAGCGGTTAAGCATCAATATCAGAACAGACACCTATTGGCTTGTCTTGAACTACATACATATAGCAGTTTAAATGCAGCGTTTTTAAAAGAGTATAAGGGTGCGCTAAACGCAGCAGATACAGCTGTGGTTTTTTATGCTCCAGAGGCTGTTGCCATCAAGCAATTGGACAATATTTCTGAACAACAAATCAAGAACGCTTTTGAAAGAGACGACCTGATTATTTATACAAATCCCGAGGACTTCAAAAACTTCTTGTTCCAACGAAATATGGAAAATAGTGCGACTGTATTGATGAGTTCAGGGAATTACGGAGGGCTAAATTTTGATGAAGTAAAGCACTTACTTTAGGCAGACAAACTAAGTGTTTACAGGGTTCTATAACCCCTCAATAGATTCATCATTATGAATATTTCAACAATTCATTGCTAAAATTAGACTTTATTAAGTTGAAATATTATATTTGCTGACTTACATAAAAATACCAAGAGAAAACATACATAAAAATGCAAAACAAAGGACTTATTAGATTATTCGCCATCCTTTTTGGACTGGCAAGCTTATACTCTTTATCTTTTACTTTTTTCGCGAACAAAGTAGAAAAAGAGGCACTGACATATGCAAAAGCAAACGCAGAAGAAAACGACGGAAGAGAAATTGCCAAACAAGAAAAGAAATATCTTGATTCTGTTGCCAATATTCCTGGTGTATTAGGGTTTGGAGATTACACCTACAACGACATTAAGGACAAAGAAATCAACTTAGGTCTAGATTTAAAAGGTGGAATTAACGCAACGCTACAAGTTTCTGTAAAAGACATCTTAATTGGATTGTCTAATGACTCCAAAAACCCTGTCTTCAACAAAGCACTAGACGCAGCTTCAATTGCTCAAAAAAACTCTTCAAATAGTTACTTTGATTTGTTTTATCAAGAATTTGAAAAAATTGCTGGAGAAACCAAACTAAGTGATCCTTCTATTTTTGGAACTAAAAATTTACGTGAGAAAATAACGTTCAATACATCTAATAGTGAAGCTAAAGATATCATCGCTGGAGAAATCGATGCCTCTATCTCTACTGCTTTTCAAGTATTACGTTCTCGTATTGATAAATTCGGGGTTACACAACCCAACATTCAAAGAATTGGTACTTCTGGAAGAATCCTCATAGAATTACCAGGAGCTAAAGATGTGGAGCGTGTTAAAAAATTATTACAATCTACAGCAGAATTACAGTTCTGGGAAGTATACACAGGTCAAGAATTGGTTCAATTCTTAATCGCTGCCAATCAAAAAGTAACTGAAATGATCGCAGCTGAAACTCCAAAAGAGAAAGTAGAGGTTGCAAAGGAAGAAAAAACATCAGAAGACTCAATTGATGATTTATTAGGAGCTGTTGAAACAGAAACTGATTCTATTTCAAATCTAAAATCTAGTTTATTTAGCTATTTACAGCCTACTGGTCAAGTCTCTTCTGTTATTGGATATGCCGCAGTGAAAGATACTGCCAAAGTAAACGAATACTTAAACAACAAAGACGTTAGAGCTTTACTTACAGGAGATTACAAGTACGCTAAGTTTTTATGGGATGCCAAATCTACTAACGATGTACTACCATTATACGCAATCAAATCTAACAGAAATGATCAAGCGCCTATAGAGGGAGATGTCATCTCTGATGCAAGCCAACAGTTTGATCAACTAGGAGCAAATCCTGAGGTAAGCATGACGATGAACGGAAATGGTTCCAAACTATGGGCAAAAATGACAGGCGCAAATGTTGGTAAATTTGTAGCTGTTGTTTTAGACAACTATGTTTACACGGCGCCTAGAGTAAACGACGCCATCACTGGAGGAAGAACTTCTATCTCAGGTAACTTTACTATCGAAGAAGCTACCGATTTGGCAAATGTTTTAAAAGCAGGTAAACTACCAGCTGCCGCTCACATTATTCAATCCGAAATTGTTGGACCTTCTCTAGGTCAAGAGGCAATCAATGCTTCCTTAATTTCCTTCGCTATTGCTATTATCCTTGTGTTGGCTTGGATGATTTTATACTACGGAAAAGCAGGATGGTATGCTGATATTGCTTTATTGGTAAACATCATCTTTATTTTTGGAGTGCTTACATCATTTGGAGCCGTACTGACATTGCCTGGGATTGCTGGTATTATTTTAACCATTGGAATGTCTGTTGATGCAAACGTTATTATCTTCGAAAGCATCAAGGAAAATCTTAGAAGCGGTAAAGGAATCAATGGTGCTATTGATAGAGGATTTAGTATCAAAGGGGCTTTGTCTGCTATTTTAGACGCAAACGTAACCACACTTTTAACAGGTGGTATTTTGTACGTTTTCGGAACAGGACCTATCCAAGGATTTGCATTTACTTTAATTGTTGGTATTTTAACTTCTTTGTTCTCTGCCATATTTATCACCAGATTGCTTTTGGATGCAGCTACGGCAAAAGGAAAAACTCTGGCATTCAACACTGGAACAACAAAAAACTGGTTTACAGGTATTGATATTGAATTCTTACAAAAACGAAAAAAAGCATATCTAGTTTCAGCCCTTATTATCCTTACAGGTATCGGTTCTCTATTTACCAATGGACTAAATTATGGCGTTGACTTTGTTGGAGGAAGAACCTACACTGTTCGCTTTGATCAAAGCATAAAGCCTATTGAAGCTACTGAATCACTGAAAGCATTTTTTGGATCTGCTCCCGAAGTGAAAACATACGGAAACAGCAACCAATTAAAAATCACAACCAAATATCTAATCGATCAAGAAGGTGCTGCTACAGATGGACAAGTAGAAACCGCATTGTTTAACGGTTTGAAACAATTCTTCCCAGAAGGAACAACTATTGAAAAGTTTAAAGGTGGATTTATTGGTCAAGACACTGGAATATTATCTTCTGCGAAAGTTGAACCAACCATTGCTGATGACATCAAAGAAGCTGCAGGATGGGCTATATTTGGTTCTCTTCTTGGGGTCTTCTTGTATATTTTACTAAGATTTAAGAAGTGGGAATACTCACTAGGTGCTGTAGTTGCTGTTTTCCATGATGTACTCGTTGTACTCTCTGTATTCTCTATTACATATAGATTAATGCCATTTGACATGGAAATAGATCAAGCGTTTATTGCTGCGATCTTAACCGTCGTAGGTTATTCTTTAAATGATACTGTGGTTATTTTTGATAGAATCCGTGAATATTCTAACGAGCACAAGAAATGGTCATTCTTAGCTGTAGTAAACAAAGGATTAAGTTCTACTTTAGGACGTACCATCAACACTTCTATTACTACTCTAGTAGTATTGATTGCTATTTTCCTATTTGGTGGAGACAGCATTAAAGGATTTATGTTTGCCTTAATTATTGGTGTAATTGTAGGTACTTATTCTTCATTGTTTATCGCATCACCGATCATGTATGACACTGTAAATAAAAAATCTAGCAAACAATAAACTGCTTATTTTTATAACAAAAAAACCGTTCTATCTTTAGAACGGTTTTTTTGTAAATATCCATATAAATGTTACAAATCAAGAATCAATTTTTTGAGCCCTACATAACAAAAGAGGAGCTTAGCAAAGCCGTAGAAAAAATGGCAAAGGACATCAGGACTGATCACAAAGATGAGACCCCATTGTTTCTCGGAATCTTGAACGGTGCGTTTGTGTTTTGCAGTGATCTAGTAAGAGCATACGATCAGCCTTGTGAAATTAGTTTTATCAAACTAGCCTCTTATGAACAAACACAATCTACAGGGATCGTTAAAGAAATCATTGGATTAAATGAAGATTTGACCCTCAAAACAGTGGTGGTGATAGAAGATATCATAGACACAGGAAACACCCTAGAAAAAATTATTGAACTCCTGAAACAAAATGGAGCGAAAAAAATAAAAGTCGCTACTTTATTCTTGAAACCTACTGTTTACAACAAAAAAATCAATATTGATTACATTGGTATAGAAATTCCAAACACATTCATTTTAGGGTATGGAATGGATTACGACGGCATGGGGAGAGGTCTTCCTGAAGTTTATGCGCTAAAAGAGTCGTAGAAGTTTCATGACACTTTTTCGGAAGAATTAAACGGATATATGTACCTTTGCATACTTGATAAAGTAATTACTATTTTCTGGCATACAGGAATTTAAACAGATCTAGATGAAAAACATTGTTTTATTTGGCCCTCCGGGAGCAGGAAAAGGAACTCAAGCTGAGGTTCTAAAAGACAAATACAATCTGGTCCACATTTCAACAGGAGATGTGTTCCGATTTAACATGAAAAATGATACTGAATTAGGAATCCTCGCCAAATCTTACATAGAAAAAGGACAGTTGGTTCCGGACGAAGTAACCATTAACATGTTAGAGGCTGAAGTAGACAAAAATTCAGAAGCAAATGGATTCATTTTTGATGGATTTCCAAGGACTGGATCTCAGGCGGCAGCTCTAGACACTTTCTTAGCAAAGAAGGATGCAGGAATTAACGGTATGATTGCCTTAGAAGTTGATGAACAAGAATTAAAAAACCGATTAACTGAAAGAGCGAAAACAAGTGGGCGAGCAGATGACGCAGACCCAGTAGTGATTCAAAAAAGAATAGACACCTACAACACCGAAACTGCACCCGTAAAAGGATATTACGAGAAACAAGACAAGTATTATGGAATTAATGGCGTTGGCTCTATTGAAGGGATTACCGCGTTAATTTCGACAGTGATTGATTCACTATAAACAGCTATTCATCAATAGCAGACTGCTATTAGCGTTTATGTATTAAACGCTAATAGCTTTTTCTTTAAATATTCATTGCTATCGACTGAGTTAGACAATAGATAACAGCTACAATTATGACTGACGGGAATTTTATAGATTATATTAAAATATACGCTGCCTCTGGAAAAGGAGGGCAGGGATCCATGCATCTACACCGAGAAAAATTTGTGGAAAAAGGGGGGCCTGACGGTGGAGACGGAGGTCGTGGTGGTCATGTAATTTTACGTGGAAACAAAGGAATGTGGACGCTGCATCATTTGCGCTTTTTAAAACATTCTAGAGCGGGTCATGGTGGTGCTGGTAGCTCTAGTAGAAGTACAGGAGCAGATGGTGAAGATAAGTATTTAGAAGTGCCTTTGGGGACGATTGTCCGTGATGCGGATACACAAGAAATTTTATTTGAAATCACAGAAGACAAACAAGAAGTCATTTTAGTTGAAGGAGGAAAAGGTGGACTTGGGAACTGGCATTTTAAGAGCGCGACAAATCAAACGCCTAGATACGCGCAACCAGGAATGCCCATTGTTGACGGATGGTTTCAAATAGAACTGAAAATATTAGCAGACGTAGGTCTGGTCGGTTTTCCAAATGCAGGTAAATCTACTTTACTTTCTGTGGTAAGTGCTGCCAAACCAAAAATTGCAGATTATGCTTTTACCACCATCAAACCAAATGTAGGGATTGTAGACTACAGAGACTATCAAAGTTTTGTTATGGCTGACATCCCTGGAATTATTGAAGGAGCGAATGAAGGAAAAGGATTAGGTCATTACTTTTTAAGACATATTGAACGCAATTCTACCTTGTTATTTATGATTCCTGCAGATTCTGATGACATCAGGACTGATTATAAAATCCTATTGAATGAACTAAAATTGCACAATCCAGAATTGCTACACAAAGATAGAATCTTAGCCATTACAAAATCTGACATGCTCGATGAAGAACTGAAAGCAGAAATGGAAGAAGAACTACCTGAAGGAGTTAAAACTCTTTTTATCTCTTCTATCGCAAATACTGGAATTGTGGCATTAAAAGACGAATTGTGGAAAATGTTAAATAAAGAAATTTAGCACTTCTGGTAAGTCTATTCAAAAGCAAATAACACTACTCAATGGGTACCACAATATGTACGGTAGTCCCTTGACCTTTTTCCGATGAAATTCTTAGCTCGCCATCAATGTAGCCGACTCTTTCTTTCATAAAAATCAATCCGTTCCCAGTACCCTCGTAGCTATTTTTCTCGGTAGGATCAAAACCAATTCCGTCGTCTTTTACTTTAATTTTTAAGTAGGAATCGGTATGATCTAAAGTAATCAAAATGTATTTGGACTTTGAGTATTTTAAAGCATTGTTAATCGCCTCTTGAACCACACGATAAATATTCACTTCCACATTATTCTGCAGGCGCATATTGAATTCAGAAATGTTTTCATACAAAACTTTCTGCCCAGTATAATCCCCAACCATATTACTCATTTTTCTTATGGCAGAAGCCACGCCATGATCCGTCAGTTCTGGTGGCGCCAAACTGAAGGTTACTGACCTTACGTCTTTTATCAATTGACCAAAAACTTCTTTTAACGCATGCAAACTGTCCTCTGCTTTCTCTTGATTAGAAAAATCTATTCCATCTATACTAAACCTTAGGGCGGTTAACATTTGTCCAATACCATCGTGAATGTCTTGTGCAATTCTTTTGCGCTCGTCTTCCTGGGCAGTCATGATTTGTTGAGACAAGTCTTTTTGAGATTGGACCTCTGCTTCAAACTTATCCCTATTCACACGCTGCATTTCCATACCCGCATTCTTTCGCTTGGTGATGTCATGACAAACAATCAATCTACGCCTAGAGTTTTTTAGATTATCCATATTGATTATAGAAATTTCCATCCAAAAAACTTCCCCTGCCTGATTGATCAATCGCAACTCTTTATTGACGAGTTCTTCTGAGGCTGTACTGATTATCTTTTTAATTTTATACTGTTGACTGTGATGATCCGTAAGAACTTCTTCAAACTTTCTAAAGGTCAAATCTTCTTCGTGCCCAAGATACTCTTCAAACTTTTTACTGATATAAGCAATTCTATTTTCATCAGTAATGGTGGCATATAAAACAGCGTTATTCACTGCAAAATTTAACTCCCTATACCTCAAAAGGGTGTTCTCTCTTGATGATAGAGGTCTGTTGCTTACATCTATATTGTTCTTTATCGCCAATAAATCCGTAATCAAATCTAAATAACTGATATAGGTGGGTCTTATCAATTTGAACAAAATCCAACCCAGATAAACCAATATAAATAAAAACAATAACCCAAGAGTGGTTTTTAAATGACTAATATCTTCTTTGGTCATTCGAACGTTATCAGTCTCTGACAGTTGATTTTGCAAAATATAGCTCATGACAATGACCACGACAAAAAGCAAAAAAAATGCACCCGATATTTGAGAACGTCTTCGCTGTAAGGTGGATCGCTCTCTGTCTGACAAATATGTATCTAGTAATCCCAATTTACGCTAAAGCTTTTTGAACCATGGCCAACCCTATTTCAGAAAAAGACAATGCTAAAGCAGCATCATGCCCTTTTTCTGACATTTTAACCCAAGTTTTTTGAACAATATCTATGATTTTATCTTCCTTATGTTTTCCTATGAAATTATCGAAATAGAATTCTAAAAAAACCAAGCAAATAACATCTTCTATGGCTTGAGTGAGCTCATTCTTTTTTAACTGTTTTTTCAACAACATCATTTGAACTTCATCAATAAGATCTTGATTATAGCCGACAGAACTTAGAATCTCAGAGGCTTTTTTTGCATGTAACTTTTTTAAATCATTCCTCCAAGTCAGATACCCTACTCTATCCATTGGATATGCATTTCTTGGAATTTCCCACCTACAAATGTGCTGGCATCTGGCTGCTAATCTCAAAGATTCAGGCGCATTTGGTAAAAACACCTCTAATCGCTCAGACATACGAACACCATAAATATATTCTTTTGGATAGGCTACCCCATTATACTCTTCTATATTCGGATCTTTTTTATTGGCTTGATCTATAAGAGTGATGGCTTGATTGAACTTCATATACTGTTCTTGTTTTTTGTAAAATTAGTCATATTTACGCTAACTAAAAATAGGATCAAATAAAATCCTCTAAAACAGCAAATGACAAATTATAACCCACCTCAATCAAGATTCTAAACAGGTCAAGTGAAAACCAAAAACATTTAATAGGAAACCGTTTAAAAAAACATTAAGACTTTGATTATAATTGAGTATTTTCTTTTAATTTTATAGCTAAAATTAAGTCCTATTCCCAAATGAGTCAAATTAATATTTTATTGGTAGATGACCATTTACTTGTTAGAAACGGTTTAAAATCTCTTTTAGAAAGCGAATCAAATTTTACCGTTGTTGGTGAGGGTACCAATGGACAAGAAGGGATTGATTTGACCCTAAAGTTAAATCCAGATATCTTAATTATTGACGTTCGAATGCCTTTGATGAACGGAATTGATGCAGTTGCTAAACTTCGTGAATTAGGAACAAACACCAAATGCATCATCCTTTCCATGCACGATTCTGAAGAGTATATCTTAAAAGCAATTGCTGCCGGTGCTAGTGGTTATTTGTTAAAAGACACGAACAAAGAAGAGTTTGTAAAAGCGATTACAAACGTGAACAGCGGTGGTAAATATTTTAGTGGTGACACCACAAATGCCATTGTAAATAGTTTGATCAGTGGCACTGTATCAACAAAATCAACGCCTTTTAACCCCGGAGAGCATTCTAAACTAACAAGAAAGGAGATTGAAATTCTTGAATTCATCCTCAATGGCTTTACCAATATAGAAATTGCCGATAAATTAGGAAAGAGCAAACGCACCATAGAAACGCATCGTTTTAATCTGATGAAGAAGCTTGACGTAAAAAATTTAGTGGAACTTTCTAAGAAAGCACAAGAATTAGGTTTCCTATAAAACTTTTAAAAATTTATTTTTTTAACTTGTAGTATAGAAAAAGAAATTTGCTATGCTAGAAAAAGTTTTTGCTGCCTCATTTTTAGGGGTAGATGCTACCATTATTACGATAGAAGTGAATATTGACAGTGGAATTGGCTACCATTTGGTTGGCCTGCCAGACAATGCTGTTAAAGAAAGTAACTTTAGAATTCATGCGGCCTTAAAAAACAATCAACTTCACTTCCCGGGTAAAAAAATCACCATCAATATGGCTCCCGCAGATATGCGAAAAGAAGGTACCGCCTATGATCTCTCGCTGGCTATCGGAATTCTAGCGGCTTCTAAACAAATTGACAGCAGCAAACTAAAAGAATTTATGATCATGGGTGAACTTTCTTTAGACGGAAGTTTACAAGCAATAAAAGGAGTCTTACCTATAGCTATTGAAGCCAAAAAACAGGGTTTTAAAGGGATTATACTACCCTTAAACAATGCCAAAGAAGCCGCTTTGATAGACGATTTTGAAGTTTATGGATTGAAAGACTTAAGCGAAGTGATTGATTTTTTAAACCATCATAAAGATTTTACCCCTCTAGTATTTGATACCCAAAAATACTTAAGTGAAATTGAAAATAAATTTTCTTTTGACTTTATGGATGTTAAAGGGCAAGAATCTGTGAAACGTGCACTTGAAATTGCTGCTTCGGGGGGACACAATATTTTACTAATTGGACCTCCTGGCTCCGGAAAAACTATGCTAGCTAAAAGACTACCAAGTATTCTTCCCTCTATGTCTTTACACGAAGCTATTGAAACCACAAAAATTCATTCTGTAGCAGGAAATACCAAAAACAAAGAAGGGTTGATTTTAGAACGCCCTTTTAGAGCTCCACACCATACTGTTTCTGATGTGGCATTGGTAGGCGGAGGTCAATATCCGCAACCTGGTGAAATATCATTGGCTCATAATGGTGTGCTGTTCTTGGATGAATTACCAGAGTTCAAAAGAAGTGTACTAGAAGTGATGAGACAACCACTTGAGGATAGAGAAGTAACTATTTCTAGGGCAAAATTTACGATTACTTACCCCAGTAGTTTTATGCTAATCGCTAGTATGAACCCGTCTCCTAGTGGAGATTTCATCAATAATGATAACAAAATCCAATCCTCCTCCTTAGAAGTTAAAAAATACCTTAATAAAGTATCAGGCCCCCTATTAGATCGTATTGATTTACATATTGAAGTAAATCCTGTTCCATTTGAGAAGCTAAGCAATGATATCCCTGCTGAAAAGAGCAAAGTGATTAAGAAAAGAGTACAACAAGCACGAAACATGCAAACGGAAAGATATGAACATCAAATGAATATTCACTACAACGCACAAATGGATGTCAAGCATATCAAAAAATATTGCAGATTAGATATAGATACCAAAAACTTACTCAAAAAGGCTATGGAGTCATTAAACCTTTCGGCTAGAGCTTACGATAGAATTTTAAAAGTTAGCAGAACTATTGCAGACCTAGACAATGCTGAACAAATCCAATCGCAGCACATAGCAGAAGCGATTCAGTACCGTAGTTTGGATCGAGAGCACTGGGTATAACATGATTGCTTGTAGTCACTAGCTAACATTAAGAGCACTTCATTATGCTATACCATGATCACACTCTAAAGCTAGGATTATAAACAGTCCTTAAATCTTGTAAATTTTCGTAACTTGAACCTACAAAAAGATGGTTTGACTCTGTTTGAGTTTTCTATTCCGTCCAAACGTATGGAAATAATGAAACATAAAACCATTCCAAATAAAATCTAACTCTAATAAAAACCGTTTGTGATGAAGCACCATAAACCATTGATAAAAATAATTTTAGTAGGAGTGCTAATGCTTTTCGTGAGTTGCACGAAAGAAGAGGCGATACCGCGTGAAAAAGCACAGGGAAAAACAAGTTTATTTGAGCAAGTAAATGAGCCTGAACCTTCAGCCTCTAATAGTGGTTCAGAGGAAGGTGTCCATATGACTTTAGCTGAGGACTCAAGAGCCTCATCAGGAAGTACAAGTACAGGTTCTGGTGCTTCGGGTCATGGGGATTCAAAAGGACAATTCGAACCTGGAATTTTAACCGCTGGAGAATGGAATGATCTTGAGCACTGGGATTTCTGGAATGATTTATTGAAAAACCAAGAATATTTTGAAGATGTAAACAAATGGAATTTAAAAGAAATAAAAAGGTACAGCTTTATTGTTAAAGACCCCAATGAACTGCCTGTTCCCAATGCTGAAATCATTCTTCTCTCTGGAGAAGAAGAAGTATGGAAAGCAAGAACAGACAACAAAGGGAAGGCTACCCTTTGGTCTGACTTGGGACTAAACAATCTCACAGCCATAGTCAAATACAAGGATACTGAAAAAGTAGTAGAAGCCCTAGCCTATGATTCTAGTATTAACAGTGTCGTTTTAGATCAAACCACCGATAACAAAAAAATAATTGACCTCTATTTTGCAGTAGATGCAACAGGTTCGATGAGCGATGAGATTGATTATTTAAAAGCGGAATTAAACAATGTCATTGAACAAATAAAAGAAAACAACCCCTCTCTAGAAATGCGTTTTGGGTCTGTATTCTACAGAGATGAAGGTGATGAATATGTTACCCGCTCTTTTGATTTTACTGACGACGAAACTCGTCTGATTTCGTTCATCTCAGAACAGTCGGCACAGGGTGGTGGTGATTTTCCAGAGGCAGTCCACACGGCATTGGATGTTGCCATAACGCAAAACTCATGGAACAACAATGCATCTGCCCGTATCTTGTTTTTGTTGTTAGATGCACCCCCACACTATACTCAAGAAGCTGTTTCATCGATGGAATTAAATTTAATTAAGGCAGCAGAAAAAGGGATAAAGATAATACCCATCACAGCATCAGGTGTTGATAAATCAACTGAATATTTAATGCGCTCCTTTGCAATACTTACCAACGGAACTTATGTTTTTATCACCGATGATAGTGGGGTAGGAAATGACCATTTGGAACCCACTATTGGTGAATTTTCTGTTGAAAAATTGAATGAGCTACTGGTTAGACTCATTGGTGAGTATGTGCTCTAGGGCACATTAGGCCTTTACAATTCTTTTCAAATACAAGAAGCACCTCTTCACCATTTCTTGACTGGTAGGAACCTAAAAAGTCAAGAAATAGAAGACACGACTATCATGTTATAAAACAGAATGAAGAACAAGGCTCATTCTAAGAGTTTTGTTGTTATTGAAGTGTGCTAACCGTAAAATTAAAGATTAAAGGTAACTATGAATTCATACAAAAGATAGGTTTAATGGTCTTGGGATAAAACAAAAGCACAACTAAGAGGGATAAGAACAATACAAGGTAAAGGCTAAGCAGTTGATAGACTTAAAAAAAAATCTAGCTACCTCTTATTATAATAAGGTGTAGCTAGATTCAATGTTTATTTGACAAAAGGGAAGACCCTATAGACATTACTCCTCCTTCATCCAAAAAGGGGTAACAGCAAACCACAGAATGGTTCCTATCAAAAGAAGAAGATTCATCGTTGAAGTTTCTATTGTCCCTAAGAAAGAAAATATACTGACCAATAAGATCAAAACACCTATTGATATCCCACTAATTAATTTTAGTATTTTCATGATTTTAAGATTTTTGAAGTTTCATAATAATTACATACAAAAGACTAGAAGCAATCCAAGCTGGTATTACCGCATAAGCAGGGAATAAGCCCTGTCCAAAGATGAAATATAATCCTAGAGCAACAGGAATTAACCAAGCCAGTAAGACCGCTACATTAAACCCAGTATTTTTTTCTTCTGCATAATCTTGTGTGAAGTTCATTTTTTTTGCCAGATAGTGATTTACAAAAATCACACCTCCCATTGGTCCTAAAATAGCACCATACAATCCTACAAAGTCTAATAATTTACCCGATAAAGAAGGAAAAATACCTGCTGCAGTTGCAATAATACCCGCTAAAATAACCCCTGAGTATGCTTTGGCATTAGCAGGAAAAAGACTCTGAAATGCAAGACCCGCTCTATAAATTGTAGGGTTAGCCGTTGTCCAGCCTGCTACAATAACACAGATAATACCCGTCCAGCCTACTGCACTCCATGCCAAAGCACCTGGATTTGCAGAAACATCGCCTGTTAATTTAATTTGTGCTGCTAACATAAATGAAGCACAAATCCATGCCATGTAATGACCTAGAAACATTCCTATAGAAGGGCCCCATCCCGCACGACTATCTTTTGCAAAGCGCATGATTGTTAAATCTGCCATTCCAAAATGCATCGCAGCATTACACAACCATGAAAAAACAACAATCTTCCAAAATCCGAAATCAACCTTACCATTAGCAGATTGAACAATACTTACACCTTTATCCCACTCTGCTAATAAACTATCCCAAGAATCAACCTGCATTTGCGAAAGTGCAGACAATCCACAAGCTGCAAACACTACAATCATCCAAGGTGCAGCAATATTAGCAAACTTAGAAACGGTATTGTAACCCGCAGCAGCAACAACCGTCATCACCAAACCTACAATTACAACAATCGTTGAAAAAGCAGGAGTACTCAATCCAAAAATATTTTCAGGAACAGAAAAACTAATGTCAAAAGGAATACCCACAGCACTAGCAGAAACCGTAATCATCGCCCCTGCCAAGAAACAAAAGAGCACACCATTTACAACATTGTAAACTTTCACCAAGTGTTTACCCGCTATTTTTTCTAATTGGTAATACAAGGTCAATTTGCTTGAAACGGCAATGGGTGCCACGATATAACGCCAGGTTAGTATAGCGAGAATGTTTCCAATAAGCAATCCAAAGATCAAATCTTTTAGACTGGCTCCTGCTGCTAAAAACAAAGGACCAATCATAAATTCAGTTCCTGCAGCATGCTCTCCAGCATACATTCCTAAAAAGGACTTCCAACCCTTTAATTTTGATCCGGGTACCGGTATTCTCTCAAACTCACTGCCTCCAGCAGACTCAATCTCTATTGATGTTTCACTCATATCTTTTTTTACTTTATCTTTAAATTTAAAAATTAATTATCGTATCAATACGAAACCACAAAATATGGTTTTAGGGATGACCTACTATCCTGTACTATACCGATTTTACCAAAAGATTACACTATTGTTAAAATTAAAAAACTCAGCTTTAAGAAGCTGAGTTTTTTAATTTATTTTAGGAAAAAATTACGAGTACTATTAATTCACTATAGTAGGTACATGCTTTTTAAGCGCGTAATTTTTCTTTAAAAATTTTGAATTTAATTTGGTATCCGATATTGCAATAGCTGCTCCTAATGCTGAACCCAAAGAAGCCTTAGTAGTTCTTAATTTCATGTCTCTTATGTAGTGAGACAACAATTTTATATACAACTCATTGTCGGTAAAGCCACCATCTACATACAATCGCCCTATGTTTTGATCTGCAGAAATTCTTCTTATATTTTCAACTTGTAGCTGAGTCAATTCTATCATTAAGTGATGATATGCATGATCAAAGTTAGGGTAGGAGTAAGAAGTTTTGTCTGGCATTTTGTGATGCTCAAATGACTTCCACTTGAATGAATGTTTAAAATCAGCTATGATTTCACTGTAAACTTGATCATCAAATGCAACAGTCTTATGGTAGTCATCATCAACACCATATTTGTTTGTTAGTTCTTGAACTTGAAGTTTGTACTCATTCCCTAAGAACAACCTAGAAGACTTTACAGGTTTCCCGTTTATCCTCATGTAATTTAAACAATCGGAATTGACGTCTTCTAAAGTAAGTGGTTTGTTTGTAAATGGATTTAATGCAATGCTCCAAGTACCTGTTGAAACAAGCACAAATGGTTTATTTACACTTCTGACATAAGGCAAAAGTGCAGACGAACTATCATGTATTCCCACCCCAATTTTGATTCTCTTACCATTGTAATTGATATTAAGACTGGTTTCTGTAGAAACAATAGGAGGTAAAATTTTGTTTATTTCTTCCTTGTATACCCAATCTTGATAATCTCTAGTTTCATAATTCCATAAAGAAGTATGACAACCTATACTGGTATATTCGCTCAAAGGCACTCCAGTAAACACATAGCTTAAGTACTGCGGCAAATGCAACGAATATTTTATCTTCTTAAAGATTTCAGGTTTGTAATGCTTTAACCAGTACAATTGTAAGCCCGAATTCAATAAACCTGGAGATTTTGTTGAGCCACTTGACCTAACCAATTCTTGATCATCTCCATATTTTTCATAAAAACTAGCAGCAATATCAAGATCTATCTCTTTTGTGTAATTATACAAAGGAGTTAGTACCTCACCATTTTCATCTAAATGAACAAAACTTGCACCATAAGTTGAAAAGTTGATGGCTTTTACATTGAAATCTTCAGACTTTAAAATTCTATCAAAAACCTCTTTAAGCCATTTATGCAATGCATGAATATCTTCAGTCGGATGACCATCTTCATCTGTAACTTCATCAAAAGAAATATACTCTTTATGAACTTCTTTAAAATTCTTGTCAAACAAGAAAAACTTTTTATTCGTCTTACCTATGTCAAAAACAGCGGTTACTTTTTGCTTCATATCAAACGCTTACAAACCTGTTGCCACAGTGTTTCTACCTCTTTCTTTGATCAACTGTCCTCTAACATCTAAACTTCTGTAAGCATTGATTGGACTAATTACACCTCCTGAATTTAATCTTGCTTTTTCAATCAATGGACGCACATCAGTTCTGTAAGCTCCTTGTAGAATTTCTTGACATTTAACCACATCATTTTCCAACTGAGCTGTTCTTAGAGCATTTTGATCAATTAACATAGCCTTTGCATAGGCCTCTTGTATAGCTTCAAGGGACTGAATCAAATCTTCTAAAGGATCCTTTACGTTATGACTTGCATCAATCATCCAGGCCAAATCAGGGTTTTGTGGATTGTTTTGCATCCCATAAACCAATTCATTAAAAATTAAAAACAATGCGTAAGGCTTGATACTTCCCACAGTCAAATCGTCATCTCCATACTTACTGTCATTAAAGTGGAATCCTCCTAACTTACCTTTAAGCTGTAAAATAGAAACAATTTGTTCTATATTACTATTTGGCAAATGATGACCTAAATCTACCAAGGTGTAAGCTTTATCACCACAACCATTAGCTAGCATCAAAGAAGCTCCCCAATCTTGGATGACTGTGCTGTAGAAATTAGGCTCATACGGCTTATATTCAACTAACATCTTCCAATCTTCTGGTAACCCTTTGTAGATATCTATCAAACTATTTTGAGTGTTCTGGAAAGCTGTTTGGAAATTGTTTTGACCTGGAAAACAAGAACCATCGGCTAACCAAACTGTTAATGCCTTGGACCCCAATTTGTCTCCAATTTTGATTACATCCAAATTGTGTTGTATTGCTTGCTCTCTAACTGCCTGGCTCGTATTGCTCAGAGATCCATACTTATAACTCTGCTCGGCATCTTTTTGATCTTGAAACGTATTAGAGTTTACCGCATCAAATTTAATGTTTAAAGCATTTGCTTTTTCTTTTATTGCTGCGTAGTCAGACGGAATATCCCATGGAATGTGTAAGGATACCGCACCTGCCGTTTGAGTCAAACTATGTAAAATCCCTATGTCTTCAATTTTTTGCTCTAAGTTTGTTGGCTCTCCGTAGAATGAAAAACGCCCAAAACGTGTTCCTCCAGCTCCTAAAGCCCAACTTGGAATAGCAACTTGGAACTCTGATAATTTAGAAAGAATTGCATTGACATCTTTACCCTGTCCTGTTAGCTTGTTAGCTAAAAAATCGAAACTTGCTGCGTGGTTTTCTAAACCTGCTTTGTTCGAGTCTAAAATCTGCTCTTTATTTATTTTCATGTTTTTCTATATTTAATAAAACCTCCACAAGTATAAATAATACTTGAGGAAGTTTCTAAATTATTTTAAAAGACTATGACCTTCGTTTTTATCTTACAAAAGCATTCGCCATACCTCCATCTACGTTAATGATATTCCCCGTAGATTTATCTAGTATTCCTACTAAAGAAAACACACCGTTTGCGATATCATCTGGAGTGATAATTTCATTTAATAGATTTCTTTTTGCATAAAAAGCAGGTAACTCTTCTACAGTAATTCCGTTTGCTTTAGCTCTACCTTCAGCCCAAGCTCCTTCCCAGATTTTACTTCCAACAATAACTCCATCAGGATTTACTGTATTTACTCTTACTTTATCTTTTGCTAATTCTGCCGCTAACAAACGAACCATGTGCTGCTGTGCCGCTTTCGCAGTCCCATAAGCTACATTATTTGGTCCTGCAACCAAACCATTCTTACTTGCTATAGCGATATAATCTCCTCCTAAACCTTGTTTACGCGTGATCGCAGAGAATTGCTTCGCTAAATCGAATTGACCCTTCACTAAGATTCCTTGCAAGATATTCCAATCTTTATCTGTAGTATCCAACAATGGTTTTGAAATTGCCAATCCAGCACTGTGAACAACAATATCTATCCCTCCAAACTCCAAACATGCTTTCTCATAAGCTGAAGCAATAGAATCTGGGTTTGTAACATCACATACAGCATAAGTTGAAACATCTCTTTTATACGTTGCATTCGCTTCAATCAAGCTTTGCTCGTTGATATCAGTCAACACAATATTTGCTCCTTCTGCTACTAATTTGTCAGCAATTGCTTTCCCAATACCACCACCAGCACCAGTAACCAAAGCTACTTTTCTAGAAAGCGGCTGTTCTTTTGGCATACGCTGTAACTTAGCCTCTTCTAACAACCAATACTCAATATCAAAAGCTTCTTGTCTTGGTAGAGAAGTATACTCCGTGATCGCTTCAGCACCACGCATTACATTTATGGCGTTGATATAAAACTCATTTGCTACTCTAGTTGTTTGCTTGTTTTTAGCAAAACTAAACATTCCTACTCCTGGATAGATAATAATCACAGGGTTAGCATCTCTAACCGCAGGACTATTGTCTTTCTTGCAAGTGTTGTAGTAATCTACATACTCTTGTCTGTAAGCTGCAAATGCAGGCTCTAGCTTTGCCAAGATAGCATCCGTATCAGTTAAGTCTTCATTTTTGTCTAATGTCAACACTAAAGGCTGTATCTTGGTTCTTAAGAAATGATCCGGACAAGAAGTTCCCATAGGAGCCAGACGTTCTAAATCATTACTATTGATATACTCCATGACAACATCTGTGTCAGAAAAATGACCAATCATTTTATTTTCAGAAGAACACAAACCTCTTAGCAAGGGCATGATTTGAGCTGCTTTTTTTGAACGCTCTTCTTTTGGTAAACTTTCTAGCTTTTGACCACCAAAAACACTACCGTTTTCTTTGATTTTATTATCGATAAACTCAGAAGCCATCTCAATAACCTCAAGGCTATTAATGTAACATTCGTAAGATGTATCTCCCCAAGTAAACAAACCGTGAGAACCTAAAACAATACCTCTAATCCCTGGATTATCAGCTAAGCATTTTTCTATTTGAAGACCCAAATCAAAACCTGGGCGTTGCCATGGTACCCACCCCATTGTATCTCCCCAAATTTCTTTGGTTACTTTTTCGCTATCCTTTGCTGCTGCTACTGCAATCAATGCGTCTGGATGCAAGTGATCTATGTGAGCAAAAGGTAACAATCCGTGTAATGGAGTATCAATTGATGGTGCTTTACTATCAAGGTCAAAAATACAATGATTGAACAAACCAACCATTCTGTCTTCATCCTCTAAACCGCCATAGACGTTTTTTAAATCACGCAATCTCTCTGTGTAAATACCAGCAATACCACTTCTGTTCAAAGTACCAATATCTCCTCCAGACCCCTTGATCCACATTACCTCAACATCTTCATTTGTTAGAGGATCTTTTTCTGTGGTTCTACAACTTGTATTACCACCACCATAATTAGTAATTCTTAAATCCGCACCTAATGTATTGGAACGATACAAAAATAAATCTACTTGATTCTCACCAAAAGAAGCAGCTTTTTCATGATCCCATAAATAATCTACGTATTTGAATTGCTTTGTATTTGTCATCTTAAATATTATTATAAAAATTTAAGCAAACATAGTTTTAACCATAAACTTCTGTATCCTGTACTGTACCGTGTCGCCGTAATATTTATTTCTATGCCCATTTCCAAAGACCGCGATTTATTTTGTTGTTAAATTTATGACATCATCTTGACCAAACAGCCACTTTAATCTCGACAGAAAAGCATTCTAACACCTAAAACAGGACGCTCAGTAGCTATAAAATTTAGCCTGAAGGATTTTTACTAAAGACCAAAATTAAAGTTCCCAAAATAATTAGACAATATTTTTGAAATTACAAAAATTATAGAACATTAACTTTCTATATTTGCTTGATAAAGAATTTCTTAATTATAAAACGCTGATTTATTTTAAATATGATGAAATTTATAACGATTGATGATGAATCTAGAATCCCTAAGTATCAACAAATCATAGACTCAATTATCCACAACATTTCAGAAGGAAACTTGGTCATAGGTCAAAAAATACCATCGATCAATATGTTTAGTGAAGAATTTTATCTATCAAGGGATACTGTTGAGAAAGCCTACAGTATATTGAAACAGCGCAATATTATTCATGCCATTCGTGGTAAAGGTTATTATATCAATAGAACTACGTTAATTTCGAAAACTAATATTCTATTTTTGATCAATAAACTTAGTTCTTACAAACTTAAGACCTACAACTCTTTTATTAATAGTATTGGTCCAAATACTCATACAGATCTTGTCATTTATCATTGTGATGAGTCTTTATTTTTAAACTTGTTAGAGAAACACAAATCAGCATATGATTACTATGTCATCATGCCTCATTTTAAAACAGAAAACTTAAACCATGTTAGCTACACCGCTCAAGTAAAAACAGCTATTGAAAAACTTGCTGCAGAAAAACTCGTGATTTTAGACAACGTTAAATTGGGAATGGACAAAACGTATGTTGAAATTTATCAAGATTTTGAAAACGATATTTACAATGCGCTAAAAGAAGGTATCTCAAAAATTCAGAAATATAAAAAAATCATGTTGGTCTACCCTAAAAAGGCAGTCTACCCGTATCCTAAGAGAATCTTAAACGGGTTTAGGAAATTCTGTGTAGAATTTAAACTTGATTTTGAAATTATTGACAAAATCTATGACAACATGATCATAAAAAATGGCGATTTATTTTTAACCATTGAAGAATCTGATCTGGTAAATTTAGTCAAACAAGCAAAAGAAGACGAGTTTGTTATTGGTAAAGATATCGGTATTATTTCATACAACGACACTCCTCTAAAAGACTTACTAGGGATTACTGTCGTGTCTACAGATTTTAAAATCATGGGTGAGACAACTGCAGAAATGATCTTAAACAACAAAAAAGGCAAAATTAAAGTACCTTTCAACTTTATTGAAAGAGACTCTCTTTAGTTTTTAGGCTGACACTTGATAAGTTCTCATTTGTATACTCGAAGGCTGACCAACTGTAATCTTATGAGGTAACCGTTCTAATTTTCCCGATATGATGTCTCTTCTGTAAATGATAATATTGTTTGAAAATTGGTTGGCAACGATCAAAAATTTCCCTGAGGGTGATATCGCAAAATTTCTAGGGTGATTTCCTCCAGTAGACACATAATCAACAACCTTTAACTCACCATTGTCTGAGTTGATGGAGAATATTGAGATGCTGTTCTCGTCCAAATCTCGATTCGAAGCATATAAGAATTTTCCATCTGGTGAAATATGTATATCTGCAGCCCTATAAATATCATTTCTCGTTTGATAAGAATGATAATCTTTCACGAATTCTAGAGCTCCATTTTGATATCTAAAAACAGTAATTTTACCGCTCAACTCACTGATGCTATAACCGAGACTACCGTTGGGATGAAACACAAAATGCCTAGGACCACTACCAGGTTTCATTTGAATTTGTGCTCTTTCTTGAAGTATAGAGTCTTGCTGAGAGAAATCTAAACTAAAACTTCTTATTCTGTCTGAACCTAAATCTTGGGCAAACAAAAACTGGTTGTCAGGAGAAAAATTTGCAGAATGAATATGTGAAGAGGTTTGACGGTTTTGAATCACGCTTGACCCTACAAATCTCAAAACTTGAGGATCGGAACTAAGCCTCCCATTTTTTCTAATTTTAAATAAACTCAGACTCCCATCTGAATAATTAGAATTCGCTAAAAATCTTCCGGTTTTATCAAGGGCTATGTGCGCTGGATTTAAGCCTCCACAATCTTTGGTGTCTACGAGGTCAATTTTACCCTGTACAGAATCTATGGCATATACCCCTACCTTTCCATGGTATGGCATTTGACTTTCTATTACAGAATATAAGTATTCACCATTTTTAGATAATTTTAAAAACGAAGTATTAACAACACTGTCTAAAACAAATTTTAGAGTACTTTCACCTGTTTCATTATCGAATGCATACACATGGATTCCTTCTCCTGGTTTTTTATCCGTAAAACTACCCACAAAAAGCAAGGTCGTTTCTTTTTTATGTATACAACCAACCAATACAAATATGAAGATCACTCGCGAAATAAAATGATAAATACTACGTACAGACATCATCATGATTTAATATGTTTTATAATATGTTTTGTTTGCTCCTGTTTCAACTGTCTCCTTATTATAGATAAGCTTGTCTCCTTCTCCAATATAAATACTTTTCAACTTTCTACCCTCGTATAAAGTAATTACCGCAAAAGTTCCTTTGAAATAAATACCCAAGTCCTCATTCTTAAAGATATCATTTTTAGACTGTGTTATAACATATTGAACTAATTTTTCTGTTGGGGTATGACTAACAATCTTAAGTCCTTTATAAACTCTATTTTGTTCAATTTTAGAAACAGACTTAATCGTAGCGTTTTCATTTTCATTATAAGGCTCAAAAACCACAACAAAAGGATTTTTCCATGCTTCTCCTTTGTTTCGAATGACTAAAGTTGGTGTTTTTTTTGTGTCATAAGGTTCTGGTGACTCAAATGTAATTGGCGCTTTAACTTTACTATACACACGCTCAGCGAACCCAGGAATATGAAGCTGCATAAATAGATTCTTTCCCTTTAATTTCTTTATGTTAAAAGTGGCTTTGACATTTTTATCATAAGGATTTGACGTTTTTACCTTTTTGAAAAAATGCCATCCTGGATTTCGGTATTGTTTATTGTGAATCCACTCTGCACATGCATTCCCCATATATCTATCAGGTGTTTTTTTAAAATCCATGTCATTGTTTTCAAAAACAAGCTGATCTCCTATATTGTGATACAAATAATCATGATATTCATTTGGTAATTTAGACTTTGATCTAAAAACATCCACATAATAGCCCGTTGTTGGAGATGTTCGTATCAAAGACAATGTTCGTTGTTGTGTTGCTTCTGCTTTTTCACCTTTGTCATCTTCAAAACTTGTTTGACTAAATGAATGAAACGGAGATACTCCTTCTTCTCCTACTTTAGGTTCTAATGAAATCAGTTTTACTTTATTAATCCCTAAATTCACCCAACCTCCTTCACCTTGTGAACTTCCATTCACAATAACAGTATTATGTGCTGCGAAAATCCTTGAATAGTTTTCGTGTAGCTCCTTTCCATATTTTTTTCGACCATGATCTACACCGAGAACCTGACCTTCACCATACAACTCTATATTCATCCCTTCCGCATGACCATGTACCATATGTGCTCCACCAACAAAAGCCATCAAACCATCTTTAGGGTTATTTGTAGCACTTAAATTTCTTTGTAACACAATTCCTGCGTGATATACTCTATCTGTTCTCGACAGTGTTATTGATTTCGAACCCCTTCGAACATCACTATTATACCAAAACAGAGCTTCAATGCTCTCTCTTGAATATCTACCATCTTGTACTGCTCTGCTTAAAAGAGGAGCAAATTTATCTTGCAAATATGCTAAGCCATCCATCTGAGCCAAAACATAAGCATTTTCGTAGGCCTGATAAGAACCATGTTGATTTCTATGCCCATCTCCCCAACGAATAATTTCATGATTTGGATAGATTAAATCGTCTAATCTAGGTAGCGCATATAATATGTTTGGATATTGAGCACCTAACTTTAAAGACGGATTATATTTGTTGATCACCAGTAATAATTTTACTAAAATTTCTGTTGAATGATTCAAATACTGAGAGGTCTCTGGCCAAATATCTCCTTGATTGAGATAATTCCTTGACATTACAGGCAAAGCATCTTGATTCTCTGTGCTGTCTGATAGAAAATAGGACAATAACTTTTCACGTTCCGCTACATCCTCCATAGCCAAAGCATTATACACCAAACTTGGAGCCTCTAATACAGAATGATTGGAACCTGTTTGTCCGTAATTGATGGTGATATCTGCGTAAGTTTTGCACACATTTTGAAGTTCATCAATAGGAAAACTTACTTTTTTATTTTGAATGATATCAAAAGCATTGCCTTCTTTTTTGAGGTATCTTGCTATGAAATCATAAATTAAAGGAACTCTATAACCAATAACACGTACTTCTCTAAATCCATCGTAAGGAAATAACCAGCCCCCCCTACCATGCCAATCTGAAAGTTTGGATTTTTGAACTGATTTTGTAAAAGAATATAAAATACTACTTGATACATATGCATACTTTTCATCTTGGGTTAGATAATATAAATAACCACAATCTAAGGCAACTTGCAGGTATTGTATTAAAAGTTCTGCAGGCTTCCATTCTTTGTCTGATGCATTGTCTAAATTCCTATGCTTTCCGTTCTCAATATGATCTGTTTTATAAAAGGGAGGGAAATTATGGTCTTTTGCTTGTTCCCAATTGAAGGGTAATTTTTTTAGATAAGTTTTCGGATTTTTATAAAATTTCTTTACTTGTTTGTCTGTATTTTCTTTAAGATTTACATAAATCTCTTTTGCCCATTTTTTTGTTTCTATTTTGTTTAAAATTTCAGCTCTTTCAGAATTTTTTACTAAAATAAATGGGCGTTCTTTTTCTTGGCCAAAGAGTTTACCCTTATAAATAAAAAGAAATAAAAAGATTAAAAGTTTAATATTTATAAATTTCATAAAATTCTAG
>Ga0209136_1000545_pt1 | contig 27004 bp, 19 predicted proteins | sample SaaInl0LU_22_DNA_FD_184640 | JGI IMG/M metagenome (GOLD analysis project Ga0209136, IMG submission 184640) | Marine microbial communities from expanding oxygen minimum zones in the Saanich Inlet - ESP_90LU_22_DNA (SPAdes) (version 2) | ecosystem: Environmental > Aquatic > Marine > Intertidal... | reverse complement strand
TAGGTGTAGATGCAGAAATTTCTGAAAAATTAAATTTTGATGGTAGTATTCGTTTCGAAAACGTAAATGTAAACGGAACCATAAACTCTGGTCAATTAAGTAATTTAGATGCAAATGGAGATTTAATTGGTTTTGATTATAACAGTGATGGTGTAATTAGCCCTTTTGAAGAAACGATACCTACAATTGCTGGTAACCCAGGGCAAGCTATAAGCGACAATTATAATTTTGTTTCTTTCTCTGCAGGTTTAAACTATAAATTAAATGATGGTGCTGCTGTTTTTGGAAGATATAGTAAAGGTGCTTCAGGTAGAGCTGCAGATAGAAATAACTATGGTGCAGATGGCTTAGGAGATGTGCAATTTGATGAGATTTCTCAATTTGAAGTTGGTTTAAAAAAGAGACTAGATAATGGTGTTTTAAATGTTACAGGTTTTTTAAGTAATACAGATGAAGGTATTAGTAACGAATTAAATAGAACTGTTGGAAATCCTTTTAAAGCTTTAGGTTTAGAGGTAGAATCTGCTTATAGATTTGGAGATTTTAGTATCAATGGTTCTGTTACTTATACAAAAGCAGAAATTGATGGTGGAGCAAACAAAGGAAACAAACCAAGAAGACAAGCAGACTTTGTTTACAATTTTGCACCAACATATTCTTTTGGATCAGAAAAACAACACCTTTTAGGAATCACTGTATTAGGTACATCTAAGTCTTTTGCACAAGATGATAACGACCTTGTAATGCCAGGTTATGCTTACATTAATGCAGTTGCTAAAGTTAGCTTAACAAAAGGATTATCTTTAAGTGTTAATGCAAACAATTTATTTGATACCATAGGTGTTACAGAAGTAGAAGGAAATGGAAATTTAGCAGGTGGTTTAGCTGCAGCAAGAACAATTTCTGGACGCTCTACTACAATGACATTACAATATAGTTTTTAAAAAAAGAAAGTTTGTTAATTTTTATTGATTTGAATTAAAAGTGGAGCCAATGATAAATTTATTGGCTCCACTTTTTAAAAACAAGACAATCATCATCAAATTCTAAAATTATTTTAAAATGAAACATTTCATAATTATTGTTCTTTTATTTACATCACTTCAAAGCAAAGCACAAAAAGTTTTTAATGTAGATAAAGAATCAAAAAAAGAAAAAATGATTGTATATGGTAGCGATAGTTGCCATAGTTGTTTAGATACAAAAGCTTTTTTAAAAGAAAAAAAAATTAAATTCACGTATTACGATATTGATGTAAATAAAGTAAAGGAACAAGAAATGTTACTAAAACTTCAAAAAAACAATATTTCTATTAATACGTTAAGTTTACCAGTGGTAGATAATAAAGGAGATGTTTTTTTAAACAAAGGTAATCTACAAGAGTTTTTAAAAGTTTTAGCTAAAAAAATAGAAAAAGATGAAAATTAAAAAACCTACACTAAGTTTCTGGCAAATATTTAATATGAATGTTGGTTTTTTAGGCATTCAATTTAGTTTTGGCTTACAGCAAACAGCTGTAAACCCAATCTTCTCTTTTTTAGGAGCAAATCACGAAGATTTACCACTATTAAATTTAGCTGGTCCTGTTACAGGTTTAATTATACAACCTATAATTGGTGCTATTTCAGATAAAACATGGTCTCCAAAATGGGGAAGAAGAAAACCCTTTTTCTTAATTGGAGCTTTAATTGGTAGTTTGTGTTTATTCGCTTTTCCTTACAGTCCATCTTTATGGTTTGCTGTAGGTTTACTTTGGATTTTAGATGTTGGTAACAATATGGCTATGGAACCATACAGGGCATTTGTTGGAGATAAACTACCAAATAAACAATTAAGTTTCGGTTATCAAATGCAAAGTTTATTTGTGGGTGCAGGTATTGTGTTGGCAAACGCATCTATATTTATTTTTCAAGATCAATTTGGTGGTGTAGAAAATGTAGATGAAACTGTAAAAGCAATTCCAAAATGGTTGTATTACTCCTTTTTTATCGGAGCAATTTTATCTGTTGCAACCATACTTTGGTCGGTTTTAAAAACCCCAGAAATTCCTCCTTCAGAAGAAGAATTAAAAGAAATAGAAAAACACTACAAACTATCTTTTGTAGATAGAGTAAAAACGCCTTTTAAAGAAATTGTTAGCGCAATAAAAGACATGCCAAAATTTATGTGGAAGTTAGCTGGTGTTTATCTTTTTCAATGGTATGCCCTATTTATTTACTGGCAATTTATCTCGCCAATGTTCGAAGAAAGTATGGGCTTTAACAAGTCAGAAGCATTAAGTCAAGCAGCAAAAATGAATACAACTTACAATATTTCTACCATTGTTTTTGCATTGGCACTAGTTCCTTTTGCATTAAAATGGGGAGGTAAAAAAGTATATGTACTTAGTTTATTTTTAACAGGTATCGCTATGCTTAGTATTCCAAACATACAAGACCCAACTTTGGCTATTTTACCAATGATTTTATTTGGTATTGGTTGGGCAGCAATGATGGGAATTCCATATTCTATGGTATCTAAAATTGTAATTCAAGAAAGACGTGGTGTATATATGGGGATTTTAAATATGATGATTGTAATCCCAATGGGAATTCAAACATTAACTTTTGGACCAATTGTAAAAAACCTTTTAAACAACAGTGCAGTAAATGCTATTTTATTAGGAGGAATCTTTTTTATAATTGCCGCATTTTTAGCATTAAGGCTTAAAGAAACAAAATCAATTACAGAATAAAATTAAGATTCTATTAATACAAGAAATAGATAAAAAGATAAAGAAATTAATTTTGAAAAACAGTAATAAAAACATAGATATTTTATGTGTGGGAGAAGTTTTAGTAGACTTTATAGGCCATCAAAACAATGTGTTAATAAACGAAACTAGAGACTACCACAGATATTTAGGTGGTTCGCCTGCAAACGTAGCTATGAACTGCAAAAGATTGGGTTTATCCTCTACCTTAGTTTCCTCTGTTGGAAATGACGGCTTTGGAGAATACATTTTTAAAAGGTTAGAAGAAATTGGTATCAATACCTCAAATGTTAAAAAATTAGAAAACAAATCTACAAGTGTTATTTTTGTCTCAAAATCTAATGGAACACCCGATTTTATACCTTATAGAAATGCAGATTGTGATATTTCAGAAAATCAAATTACTACTGAAATGTTATCTCAAACAAAAATTTTTCATACAACTTGTTTTGCGCTAAGTAAAAATCCTGCACAAACAACTATACTTAAAAAAGCTGAAGAAGCTCACAAAAAAGGATGCAAATTAAGTATCGATGTCAATTACGCTAAAGAACTCTGGGAAACTAAAGAACAAGCTTTACAAGTAATTAAAAATTATTGTCAATTCAATCCATTAATAAAAATTAGTGAAGATGATATGTTACGTCTTTTCGAAAAACAACTTCCACATAAAGAAATTTTTGAGTTCTTTCACAATTTAGGGGTAGAAACTGTATGCCTTACACTTGGAAGTAAAGGTGTAAAACTTTCTCAAAAAGAAAAAAATATGATTCAATTACCCGCTATAAAAATAGAAAAAGTAATGGATACCACTGGGGCTGGTGATGCTTTTTGGTCTGGCTTTTTATTTGCTTACATTAAAGCAAAAACTATTGAAGAGTGTTTGCAGATTGCTTTAAAATTAGCCGCTTTAAAACTACAAAACGTAGGTAGATTACCTAACAATATCAATATTTTATCAAAACTTTTATAAGTTTTACTTAAAAATACCTTTTTTATGTCATCAGAAAAAAATACTACTATTTCTAATGGTGTTATGTTAAATGCATATCCAGATAGTATTGGAACAAATTTAAGTGATACTATTAAAATGCTTCAAAAAAAAGATTTTAAAGATGTATTTTCTTTGTTTTATGTGTTACCTACTTTTTTTAATAGCGATTTAGACAGGGGTTTTTCTATTATAGATTACAATCTGAATGATGAATTGGTTTCTAAAAATGATTTAAATGCGTTAGAAAAATTAAAAATCGAATTAAAATTTGATATTGTTCTCAATCATTTATCTGTAAATTCCCCACAATTTAAAGACCTTTTAGAAAAAGGTGATGCATCTAAATACAAAGATTTTTTTATCAATTGGAATACTTTTTGGCAAGAAAACGGAACAAAAAATGAAGACGGAATTGTAATACCAAAAGAAGAATTTCTCAATAAATTATTTATGAGAAAATCTGGATTACCCATTTTAAAAGTTCCTTTTCCAGATGGTACAGAAAAACCATATTGGAACACCTTTTACCAAGAAATAAATTATCATAAAGTAGCTGCAGAAGATTTCATGAAAATTGATGGAATTTCATTATCACAATTAAAAAACATTACCAAAATAATAAATAAAGCTATTGATTCTAAAGAAAGCATAGAAAATATCGATTTTGGAAATTTGAATACGTTTAAAGATGAAATTATTAGAATTACTAACAAAAAAAGAACTTTTTTAGGGCAAATGGATGTCAATGCCAAATCTGAACTGGTTTGGGATTTTTATGAAAAAACCTTGGCAAAAGTAAAAAGTTTTGGGTGTAAAATATTACGCTTAGACGCCTTTGCATATTTGCATAAAGAAATTGGTCAAACCAACTTTTTTAATAAACCTGGTACCTGGAATTATTTAGAAAGAATTAATAAAATAGCTCAGAAAAATGATTTAATACTACTTCCAGAAATTCATGCAGAATATGGTTTAAAGTTACATAATGAGGTTGCCAAAGAAGGTTATCAAATATATGATTTTTTCTTACCTGGTCTAATGATTCACACTTTAGAAAAATCATCTAACAAAGCTTTACTTACTTGGGTAAATGAAATTGTAGAAAAAAAATACAAAACAGTAAATATGTTGGGTTGTCATGATGGTATACCTGTTTTAGATTTAAAAGGTAAAAAAGTAAATGGCAAGTATAATAAAGGTTTGTTAGAAGATAACGAGATAGAAACCATTATGGATACCATCATCAAACGTGGCGGAAGAGTTAAAAATTTATATGATCCTTCTGGGAAAAAAATATCCTATTATCAGGTAAATGCTACCTTTTTTAGTGCTTTGGGCGAAGATGAAAAAAAACTATTATTAGCCAGAGCCATTCAATTATTTATGCCTGGTATTCCTCAAGTTTGGTATTTAGATCTCTTTGCAGGTAAAAACAATTATAAAGCTGCAGATAAAGGTGGTAGTGGTGGCCATAAAGAAATAAACAGAACAACACTTTCTAATAGTGATATTGAAGAAGGTTTACAAAAACCAATCGTACAAAATCAACTAAAATTAATGCGATTAAGAAATACTTCAAAAGCTTTTTCAGGTAGTTTAAACATCAATAATTCTAAAGAAAACGAATTAGATATTTCTTGGCAAAACAACCAAGATTTTGCACATTTAAAAGCCAACTTAACTTCATTAACTTTTTCTATAAGTTATTTAGAAAACGATATAATAAAAAAAATGAGGTTTTAATACCAATCTAAACCTATTATTCTTTAGCTATTTCATTTTCTCTTTCATTGAAAACCATATATTTGTAGGCTCAAACCAACAGCAAATTTTATGAGCGATTCTAGAAAAAGACACGAGGCATTAGTATACCACGCAAAACCAAAACCAGGAAAAATAGAGGTTATTCCAACAAAAAAGTATGCTACACAGCACGATTTAGCATTGGCATATTCTCCTGGTGTTGCAGAGCCTTGTTTAGAAATTGCAAAAGACAAAAACAACGTTTACAAATACACCTCTAAAGGTAATTTGGTAGCCGTAATTTCTAACGGAACAGCTGTTTTAGGTTTAGGTGATATTGGCGCTGAAGCATCTAAGCCAGTGATGGAAGGAAAAGGGTTGTTATTTAAAATTTTTGCAGACATCGATGTTTTTGATATCGAAGTAGACACCAAAGATGTAGAAAGATTTATAGATACTGTAAAAGCAATTGCGCCTACTTTTGGAGGTATTAATTTAGAAGACATTAAAGCCCCAGAAGCTTTTGAAATAGAAAGAAGATTAAAAGAAGAGTTAGATATTCCTGTAATGCATGATGATCAGCACGGAACAGCAATAATCTCTGCAGCAGCTCTAAAAAACGCAATAGACATTTCTGGCAAAGACATCTCTAATGTAAAAATAGTAGTTAGTGGTGCAGGGGCAGCAGCCATCTCTTGTACAAGATTGTATTTAAAATTAGGTGCAAAGAGAGAAAACGTGGTTATGTGCGATAGCAAAGGAGTTATCAGAAAAGATAGAGATAACTTAACTTCACAAAAAGCAGAATTTGCCACCCATAGAGATTTAAATACTTTAGAAGAAGCCATGCAAAATTCAGATGTATTTATTGGCTTATCTATGGGAAATGTAGTATCTCCAGAAATGCTACTTTCTATGGCAAAAAATCCAATTGTTTTTGCCATGGCAAACCCAACCCCAGAAATAGAATATAACTTAGCCGTTGCCACAAGAGAAGATATTATTATGGCAACAGGTAGATCAGACAATCCAAACCAAGTAAACAATGTATTAGGGTTTCCGTTTATTTTTAGAGGTGCTTTAGATGTTAGAGCAACTAAAATTAACGAAGAAATGAAAATGGCTGCAGTACATGCTTTAGCAGATTTAGCTAAAAAATCAGTACCAGAGCAAGTAAATATTGTGTATGATGAAGTAAGTTTAACCTATGGTAAAGAATACATTATTCCAAAACCATTCGATCCAAGATTAATTTACGAAATACCACCAGCCATTGCCAAAGCTGCAATTGAATCTGGTGTTGCCTTAGAACCCATTACAGATTGGGATAAATATAGAGAAGAATTAATGGAACGTTCGGGTTCTGGTAACAAAGAAATTAGGTTGCTACATAACAGAGCTAAAGGAAATCCAAAAAGTATTGTTTTTGCAGAAGCAGACCATTTAGATGTTTTAAAAGCAGCACAAAGAGTATATGAAGAAGGTTTAGGAAAACCAATCCTTTTAGGACGAAAAGAACTAATTTTAGAATTGAAAGAAGAAATCGGTTTTACAGCTGATGTGCCTATTATAGATCCAAAAACAGACGAAGAAGATGAAAGAAGAAATCGTTTTGGAGAAGTATATTGGAAAAACAGGCAACGTAAAGGACGTACTTTATCTGAAGCTAAAAAATTAATGCGAGAGCGCAATTATTTTGCTGCAATGATGGTAAATCAAGGGGAAGCAGATGCTTTAATTACAGGCTACTCAAGACCTTATCCTTCTGTTGTAAAACCTATGTTAGAGTTGGTCGAAAAAGATAAAGGTGTCTCTAGAATTGCAGCTTGTAATTTAATGTTAACCAAACAAGGTCCTTTATTTTTGGCAGATACAACCATTAATGAAAATCCGTCTTCAAAAGATTTGGCTAAAATTGCTCAAATGACAGGTAATTTTGCTAGTATGTTTGGTATGAAACCTAATATTGCTATGTTGTCTTTTTCTAACTTTGGTTCTTCAAATTCAGAAACATCTAAAAAAATTAGAGAAGCTGTTGCATATACCCATCGTCATTTTCCAAATACTGTGATCGATGGAGAAATACAAGCAGATTTTGCGTTAAACCCAGAAATGTTAGCAAAAGAATTTCCTTTTTCTAAACTAAATGGTAAAAAAGTAAACGTATTAATTTTCCCGAATTTAGAATCTGCAAACATTACATACAAACTACTAAAACAAGTAGACAAAGCAGAATCTATAGGACCCGTAATTTTAGGTTTTAATAAGCCTGTACATATTTTACAATTGGGCGCAAGTGTAGACGAGATGGTAAATATGGCAGCATTAGCCGTTGTAGATGCACAACAAAAAGAAAAGAGGAAAAAAAGATAAGGGAAACCTAAATTTAAAAGTGGGGCATTTCAAGTAGTAAATTTCAAGTTGAGTATTGAAAATTAGATTTTTACAAATCGTTTTTGGTAAAAAATTTTGTTATTTTGCCAATTGTTAAACTAGAAACTTCATCAACAAATAAAAATGGGTACTTTAGAAGCCTGAAAATAATTTATGATTACACAAATTAGAGGAAGATTAGTAGAGAAAAACCCAACTGAAGTGGTTGTAGACTGTAATGGTGTTGGATATTTATTACACATTTCATTAAACACCTTTTCTAGTTTACCAGACAATGAAAATGTAGTGTTATATACACATCTTTCTATTAGAGAAGACGCACACACTCTTTTTGGTTTTATCAATAAAACAGAAAGAGAAGTTTTTAAACTATTAATTTCTGTTTCTGGTGTGGGGCCAAGTATTGCAAGAACGATGTGTTCTTCTATGACTTCAGAAGAAATACAAAATGCCATTGCATCAGAAAATGTACCCTTAATACAATCGGTAAAAGGTATTGGAGCAAAAACTGCACAAAGAGTAATTGTAGATTTAAAAGATAAAATTTTAAAGACGTTTGATGTAGACGAAGTTTCTGCAACAGCAAGCAATACAAACAAAGATGAAGCGTTATCTGCTTTAGAAGTCTTAGGTTTTCAAAGAAAACAGTCAGATAAAATTGTGTCTTCTATCTTAAAAGAAGATAAAGACGCTTCTGTAGAGACCATTATTAAATTAGCCTTAAAAAATTTATAATCAGGTGAGTACATTTTTTAAAAGCACTTTATTAATCTTAACTTTTACGTTAGCATTACATCTGCCTACGTTTGCACAACAAAACACTAAAAAAGATAGTATTCGTGTTAAAAACGATTCTATAAAACTACGTTATGACTTTAAAAACAGCCAAAAAGGAGGTTTATTTTTAAACGATTTAGCCGAAAAAGTAATCATTTTTGATAAGGTTTTAAACAAATATGTTATTGTAGAAAAAATAGGAGATTACTACACAAGAACTCCTATTTACTTAACGCCAAGAGAATACGAAAAGTACCGTTTAAAAAGAGACATGTTGCAATACTTTAAAGACAAAGTAAGCGCAACAAATAGTAAGAAAAAAGGTGCTGCAGATGCCCAAAAAGATTTGCTACCAACATATTATGTAAACAATAAATTTTTCGAAACTATTTTTGGGGGTACAGAAGTAAAAGTTACACCAACTGGTAATTTAAACTTAAAACTAGGTTTTATTTATCAGAATACAGAAAACCCTCAAATTTCAGAAGAAAACAGAAGCAACTTTACTTTTGATTTTGATCAGCAAATAAACGCAAGTATTCGTGCAAAAGTGGGCGAACGCTTAGAATTTACTGCCAATTACGATACACAAGCTTCTTTTGACTTTCAAAACTTAGTAAAAATAGGTTTTACACCTACAGAAGACGATATTATACAAGGTTTAGAAGCAGGTAACGTTTCTATGCCCATTAAAAACTCTTTAATAAATGGTGCACAAAGTTTATTTGGGGTAAAAACAGATTTAAAGTTTGGAAACACTAACATAACAGCCGTTTTTTCTCAACAAAATTCAGAAAGTAAAACAGTGGTTGCAGAAGGTGGTGCCTCTATACAACCTTTCGAATTAAGAACTACAGATTATGATAACGATAGGCACTTTTTCTTATCGCAATATTTTATAGATAATTATGCCAATTCGCTTAAAAATTATCCACTCATAAACAGTCCTATAAATATTACCAGAATAGAAGTTTGGATAACCAACAGAAATTCTAGTACAGAAGATTTTAGAAGTATCGTTGCCTTTGCAGATATTGGTGAATCTGTTTCTAATGTTTTAGTAGATGAGAATGGTGTAGTTTTAAACCCATCTATAACGCAAGCACAAGTTTCTGGCAATAATTTACCTTTTAATGGGGCTAATAGAATTGGTACAGAAATTATTCCTGCTGGTGGCATTAGAGATGTATCTAGTATAGATGCTTCTTTAGCACCTTATAATATGCAAAATGGCACCAATTATTCTGTATTAGAAAATGCCAGAAAATTAGAGCAAAATGAATATCGATTAAACAGTCAGTTAGGGTTTATTTCTTTAAACAGAAGATTAAATGACGGTGAAGTTTTAGCTGTTGCTTATGAATATACAGTAGCTGGTAATGTAAATGGAAGTAGTAAAAATTCTTTTAAAGTTGGAGAGTTTTCTAATGACGGTATCCAAGCACCTAATAATTTAGCAGTAAAATTGTTGCGTAGCGAAATTTTACAAACCAAAAGACCAGATGGTAATGGTGGTGAAGAATCTTTTCCAACTTGGCGTTTAATGATGAAAAACGTATATGCTTTAGGCGCGTTTCCTTTAACACAAAATGGTTTTCGTTTCGAAATACAATATAGAGATGACCAAACAGGTATCCCTTCTAATGTGTTACAAAACGCACAAACACCTGGCATACCTAACAAACCATTATTACAGATTTTAAATTTAGATCAGTTAGATCAAAGTCAGGCAAGAGAACCAGATGGATTTTTCGATTATGTAGAAGGTATTACTGTAAATTCTGCAAACGGTTTTGTGTTTTTCCCAGAACCAGAACCTTTTGGTAACGATTTAGCAGATAGATTAACAAACCCTGCAGATGATGTTTATTTATTTAAAGAATTATATTTAAACACAAAAATCAACATCAAAAATAACTTTCAAAATAAAGATAAATACTTTTTAAAAGGATATTTTAAATCAGAAAATTCAGGAGGTATCCCAATTGGTGCTTTTAATGTACCTAGAGGTTCTGTTAGAGTTACAGCTGGGGGAAGGCAATTGGTAGAGGGTGTAGATTATGTGGTAGATTATCAATTAGGTCGTGTACAAATTATAGACCCAGGTTTACAAGCTTCTGGCGTACCCATTAGTGTTTCTACAGAAAATAATGCTGTTTTTAATCAACAAAGAAAAACCTTTTTTGGAGTAGATGTAGAACATAAATTTTCTGAAGATTTCGTTGTTGGGGCTACTTTTTTAAATGTAGAAGAAAGACCTTTAACACCCAAAATAAATTTTGGTTCAGACCCTATAAATAATACCATGTTAGGGTTTAATTTTGATTATTCTACAGAAGTACCGTTTTTTACAAAATTAGCAAACAAATTACCTTTTGTAGATACAGATGCACCTTCTAACCTATCTGTAAGAGCAGATATGGCTTACTTAATTCCTGGTACACCAAGTGGTATTGATGTAGCTGGTGCTGCAACTTCTTATATAGACGATTTTGAAGCATCACAAGTGCCTATTAGTTTATTATCTCCTCTAGATTGGTATGAAGCAAGTACACCTAAATATTTTCCTAATTTTAATGGAGAAAGAGACGATTTGTCCTACAATTACAAAAGAGCAAAATTAGCTTGGTACAGTGTAGATCAAATTTTTTATGGTATTGGCGAAACACCTGCAAGTATAGATGCAGATGAGCTTTCTAGAGCAGAAACTAGACAAATTAATTTCGGAGAATTATTTCCGAACATACAATTAGATATTACACAAAACTCTTTAGTTAGAACTTTAGATTTAGCCTATTTTCCACAAGAAAGAGGTTCTTATAATTTTGATCCATCTGCAAGCATACAAGATGGTAAAGTAACCTTACCCAACCCAGAAAGTAGATGGGCAGGTATTACAAGACCTTTAACCACCAATAATTTTGACCAAGCAAACGTAGAATACATTCAGTTTTGGATTATGGATCCTTACCAAAACTATTCGCTTACAGCAGAAGAAGGTTTACCACAAGGTGTAGACCCAAACAATCCAATAAATCAAGTTGGAGATTTATACATCAACTTAGGAAACATTTCTGAAGACGTTTTAAAAGACAACCGTAAAATGTACGAAAACGGTTTACCAGAAGATGGTTTAAAAGTTCCTGGTAGTAATATTAACAATACTATTTGGGGTGATGTACCAAGAAATCCATCAATAATTTACGCATTTAATGAGCAAGATGCTGCCAGAACAAACCAAGATGTTGGTTTTGATGGTTTAAATGATGATGAAGAAAAAAACCTAACAGGCATTGGACAATATGCAACTTTAGAGGATCCTGCAGCAGATAATTTTCAGTTTTTTAGAGGTGGTAATTTAGATGCCATTAATGCATCACTAATAAAAAGATATAAAGATTACAACAATACACAAGGTAACTCGCCCACCTTAAATCAAGGTGGAGAACCTTACCCAACATCATCTACAACTTACCCAGATGTAGAAGATATTAATAGAGACCAAACCATGAATACTGTAGAGAGCTATTATGAATATAAAATTCCTCTAGACAGAAGTAGCTTAAGAAAAGGCTTTGGCTATGTGGTTGATGAAAAAACAACCAATGTAACTCTAGAAAACGGAAATACCCAACAAAGTAAATGGTATCAATTTAGAGTACCTGTTAGAAGTGGGACTCCAATTAATGGTATTTCAGATTTTAATAGCATTCGTTTTATGAGAATGTTTTTAACCAACTTTAAAATGCCTGTTGTAATTCGTTTTGGCGAGTTAGATTTGGTACGTGGAGATTGGAGACGTTATGTGAGAACATTAGACCCAGCTGTAAACCCTAATAGAGAATTAACAAAAGACGAATTAAACGATTTTGAAGTAGGTGTTGTAAGTATAGAACAAAATGAAGGTAGCTATACACAACCACCTGGAATAGAAAGAGAGCGTTTACAAGGTAGTACAACTGTACAATTGCAAAACGAACAATCTGTAACTTTAAAAGTAAACAGATTAGAGACAGATAAAATACGTGCCATTTATAAAAACATTAGCATCGATTTAAGACGTTTTAAACGTTTAAAAATGTTTATGCACTTGCAAGAAAACCAAGGGGAATCTGGTCTAAATGATAGTGATTTTTCTGCAATAATTAGATTAGGTACAGATTTAAATGAAAACTTTTATCAATTAGAATTACCGTTATCAGTAACTAGAAACGGCACATCTGCCATAGAAATTTGGCCAGAAGCCAATAATTTAGACGCTTTTTTAGAATCTTTTGGTTTGGTTAAACTAGAAAGAGATGCTTTAGGGCCAACAGTTGCACCTATAAATGAATTGTACACCTCTACAAGTCAAGACGCCAGTTTACCTTACACCATTAGTGTAAAAGGAAATCCAACTTTAGCACAATTGAGAACCATTATGTTAGGTTTAAAAAACACCTCACTAACACCAAAAAGTGGAGAGGTTTGGTTTAATGAGTTACGTTCTGCAGATTTTGACAACGATGGTGGTTGGGCTGCAGTAGTAAATGCAGATGCAAATTTTGCAGATGTTGCTAATGTAGCTTTAGCAGGTAGTATGTCTACCATTGGTTTTGGTAATGTAGAAGATAGGGTAAATCAACGTAGTTTAGATGAAACTAAACAATATGACATTGCTACAACAGTAAATTTAGGAAAAGTATTAACGCCAACAAATTGGGGCATACAATTGCCTATGAGTTATAGTATTGGCGAGAAGTTTATAGATCCAAAATTTGACCCACAGTACCAAGATGTTACCTTGGCAGATGCTTTAGAGCAAAATCCAAATAGTGAGTTTTCTAGAGACTATACCAAAAGAACGAGTATTAGTTTTATGAATGTTAAAAAGAATAGAAATCCTAATTCTACTAAAAAACCAAGGTTTTACGATGTCGAAAATTTAACAGTTTCTTACGCTCATAACAAAGAGTTTCATAGAGACTATAACATACAAAAATATATTAATGAAAATGTAACTGCAGGCGCAACTTACAATTATAATTTTCAAGGAAAACCTATAGAGCCATTTAAAAATGTTGGTTTCTTAAAAAGTAAATATCTTAAACTTTTTAAAGATTTTAATTTTAATCCTGTGCCAACTACAATAGGTATAAACTCTAGAATTAATAGAAATTACACAGAGCAACAATCTAGAAATTTAGTTGCAGGTTTAGCAGATCAACCAAAATTAACACAACGTAGGTTTTTATTTGATTGGGATTATACAGTTGGTTTCGATTTAACAAAATCTCTAACTCTTAACTTTAACGCTACCAACAGCTATATTTACGATACTTTTGGGAATACTGATGATATTCAAATATTTGACGAATTTTTTAACACTGGTAGAGCAAACCATTATCATCAAAAATTAAATGGTACTTACCAATTGCCTATAGATAAATTACCTTTTTTAAGTTGGGTAAAAGCAGATTACGCCTACACTGCAGATTTTGATTGGCAAGCTGCTGCACAAAGTGAAATTAACATTAATGGTGTAGATGTACCTTATGTAGATTTAGTAGGTAACGTAATACAAAATGCAAATACACATAATTTAAATACCACATTTACATTTGAGCGGTTTTATAAAAGTTTAGGTTTTGAAAAACTATTAATGACTAAAACCAAACGTAAAAACTCAAAAGGTATTTCAGGAAATGATTTACCAGCTGCACCAAGAAGAACTAACAAAAAGAAAAAATTATCTTTAGGAAAACAAATCTTAAAAGGTGTGTATGATGTAGTAACATCTGTTAAACAAGGTAAAATAAGTTACTCAGAAAATAATGGACAATTTTTACCTGGTTATTCAGAAGGTGTTGGTTTTTTAGGAGGCGCACCCAGTTCTTTTGCTTTTGGTAGCCAAGTAGATATTAGAACAAAAGCTTTAGAAAACGGTTGGTTAGTAGGCCCAAGAGACCCTAATAACGATGATTACTACAACAAAACATACAGCAGAACACACTACAACAAACTAGATTATACTTTTACTGTTAAACCATTTAAAGATTTTAATATTGATGTAAGAGGAAATAAAATACAAACAAGAGATTTATCGCAACAATTAGATGTTATAGAAAACGGAACAACAAATGGTGCTTTAGACTTTAGTGCGCCTGCTTTTGAAACAGGTAATTTTAGTTCAAGTTACTCTATGATTGGTACTGCTTTTAAAGATGGTGATGCTTTATTTAACACTATGAGAAGCTACAGAGCAGCAATTGCGACTAGATTAGCTACAGAAACAGGAAATCCAGTTTCTGGTTATGGAGAAAACAGTCAGCAAGTATTGTTGCCAGCATTTATGGCTGCATATTCTGGTAGCAGTCCAGACAAAGTAAATACTGGTTTGTTTAGAAATATACCCATACCAAACTGGACTTTACGTTATAACGGATTAATGAAATTCGATTTCTTTAAAAAGAATTTTAGCAACTTTGTAGTGACGCATGGCTACAAATCATCATACACAATTTCTAGTTTTACAAACAACTTACAATTTGATAGTGCAAACCCAACTGCCACAAATTCAGCAGGTAATTTTGAACCTCAATTATTAATATCATCTGCAACTTTAGTAGACGAATTTTCTCCTTTAGTAAAAGTAGATATGAAAATGAAAAACTCTTTTTCTTTTAGAGGAGAAGTAAAAAGAGACAGAACTTTAACTATGAACTTTAACAATAGTACCCTAACTGATATTAAAGGTACAGAATACATATTTGGTTTAGGTTATGTTTTTAAAGATGTAAAGCTAAATACACGTTTTACAGGAAAGAAAACCACCTTAAAAGGAGATATCAACTTAAGAGGAGATATTTCTTTAAGAGATAATTTAACACAAATTAGAGCTGTAGACGAAGATAATAACCAAATTAGTGGTGGTCAAAGATTATTTTCTATTAAATTTACAGCAGATTATAGATTAAGTAATAGTTTAACAGCGTCTTTTTATTATAATCATCAAACATCTAGGTATGCTATATCTACCACTTTTCCAAGACAAGCAATAAATGGTGGGTTTAACATTATCTATAATTTAGGAGGAAACTAATCAATTAAAAATAAAATTAAAAATGAATATTCCAGCAGAATTAAAATATACAAAAGACCACGAGTGGATTAAAATTGAAGGCAACATTGCAACAGTGGGTATTACAGACTTTGCACAAGGTGAGTTAGGTGATATTGTTTATGTAGATGTAGATACCTTAGATGATACTGTAGAAGAAGGTGAAGTTTTTGGCTCTGTAGAAGCTGTAAAAACAGTTTCTGATTTATTTATGCCCTTAACTGGAGAAGTAACAGCATTTAACGAAGATCTAGAAGACGAACCTGAATTAGTAAACTCAGATCCTTATAATAAAGGTTGGATGATTAAACTAGAAATTTCTGAAAGTTCTCAAATAGATGATTTATTAGATGCAGAAGCATATAAAACCCTTATTGAAGGATAAAATTTTTATAATTGCCATTTTGGTAAGCATTAGTATTCTCTATTTAAGTTTAATAAAAATGCCAAAATACGATGTGGAATTTAACCACTTAGACAAATGGCAGCACACATTTGCTTATTTTACATTAGCAATTTGCTGGTTATTTGCACTATATAAAAAAACAAATAAATACTTTATTGTTTTTGGTTGCATAATTTTTGGCATAATTATTGAAATTTTACAAAGCACAGTAACAAATTATAGAACAGGAGATTCCTTAGATGTAGTTGCAAATTCTATAGGCGTACTTATTGGTTTATTGTTTTTTAATCAGATTTCTAAAAAAAATCTACTTAATTAACAAAAAGACTTGTATTTAACTCAATAATTTAATTAAATTAGCGAACTATTTAAAACTCTTTTACATGGAAATAAAGAAAAACCCAAAATCGAACTTAGAAAATTACAGTAAAATATTCTTACAAATAGGTCTAGTATTGGCTTTATTTGTAACATATGCTGCAATAGAAAAGAAAACGTACGATAAAATTATTGGAGACTTAGGTGTTGTAAATATGAATGCAGAAATGGAAGAAGAAATTCCAATTACTGAAAGAGTAGAACCCGTAAAACCAAAAACGCCACCACCACCAACTCCAGAAAAAATTGAAGTTGTTGAAGATGAGAAGGAAGTAGAAGAAACAGTTATTGAATCTACAGAAACAGACGAAACAGAAGCCGTAGAAGTAGAAGAAATTGTAGAGGTTGTAGAGGAAGAAGAAGTTGTAGAGGATGTAAACTTTATGATTATTGAAGACTCTCCCGTATTTCCTGGCTGTAAGGGAAATAAAAACGAATTAAAAGACTGTTTTAATAAAAAAGTGCAAAAACACTTCTCAAGAAAATTTGATGTAGACTTGCCAAATGAATTAGGTTTATCACCAGGTAAAAAAAGAGTTTTTATTGGTTTTAAAATTGATAATAAAGGTAATATTGTAAATGTTAGAGCAAGAGGACCACACCCAAAAATTGAACAAGAAGTTATTAAAGTTATGAAATTACTTCCTAAAATGAAACCAGGAAGACAAAGAGGAAAACCAGTTGGCGTTAGTTATAATATTCCTTTCTCTTTATTAGTAGAATAACAAAAAAATATTAAATTTAAAAAAAGCTTAGAAATTATCTAAGCTTTTTTTTTGCTTTAAATTCTAATAGGTAATAAATAGTATTAATTTTACTAATTGTATTACTTATAAATGCAATCAACTAAGTAAAACAAATAAAATCCTTTGGAAATACGAATTTTAAAATAGCGCCAAATCAAACTAAAGACATTTTATATATTTTTTTAAACCAACAAGTCATCTAATAAGGATGCAGGTAATAAAATAACTTTGATTATATTTAAGAGTTTCCCTACTCTTATGTGATCTATGTAAATCAATTAAGAAAAAGTATAAACGCCAATGAAAATAATGTTTACAAAAAATGCATCACCTAAAATGCTTATGGAAAAATTAATTGGGAAATCTTTTGATAAAAATTGAAGATGGTATTGCTAAAGTTTGCTTATTATAGAAGATAACAACGAGATAAAATATACTTTCACCAGCAATAATAGCGATTTTTAGATAATAATCCTCGTGAATAATCAAAATAATACAACTACATAGAAACGAATAACATCATTGCTTTAAGATAAATTAAATCCAAAAAAACTCCAAACTAATTGTCTGGAGTTTTTTTAATGATAATTTCGTTTATTTATTGGATGCTAATTTAGTATCAGATTTCCATAAATTTACGTTTTCTATACTATTGTTATTGTAAGTAATTTCTTTTAGGGAATCATCAGACCAAATAAACCATTTACCAGTCTTTTTTCCTTCTTTGTAAAACGCTAATTGCGTTTTATTTCCCTTTTTATCAAAGCGAGTCCATTTTCCTGTAAGCTTTTTATCTTTAAAATATCCTTGTGTGCTAATAGCACCGTTTTCGTAATAATAAGTAGCTTTTACTAAATCACCCTCTGCTTCAAAGGTAGGATTTATAGTTTCTTGAGAATATCCTATTGCAGTAATACAAAAAACAGCTATTGTAAGTAAATTTTTCATAATTTTTATTTTAGGGTTTACATTATAGTTACAAATATATAAATTTTATAACAATTTACAAACATTTTGGTAACATTAAATTAACATTGGAAAATAGTAAGACAAAAATCTGATTTACTCATCTTTAGAAAAGACAAAAATTAAATATATATTATGGTATTAAGCTATCAATATTAGTAACTAAAATTTCTTTTTCTAGCTTTTTCATTTTTTAAACCTTTTTTTTTCCATAAAAAACACCAAAATATAAATACTTGATTATCATGTGGTTAAAAACTTCATATCATATGGTTAAAAACTTCATATCCCTGGATTCAGGGATGCCAAAATATCCCTGAATTCAGGGATTGACAACATCGTTTTTAGGGTTTATTTTTACAAGAGAAAAGATAACCCACTTTATAAACGGGATATAACAATTTTTTATTTGTTTATAAAGAGTTGGTAGCCATTTAAGAGAAACATTACGTTAAAAATCATCGGTTCAGAAAAAAAGTGTCATCTTTATGAAATGACCAAAGCCACTCACTTAAAAGAGATTGAACCGAGAAGAGTAAACAAAATGTAAAAATTGAATGATTACTAAAAACGGGAATATTTCCCAACCCAACTTGTAATAGTTGGATAATTTCATAAAAACTAAAAATTATGAAAAAAGTATTTTTAACTTTAGCTCTTGTTTTTGCAACAGGAACAATGATGAATGCAACTACAATTTCAGAAGATGTAAGAAAAGACTGTATTGGTTTTGCTTTTGATTTAGAAGAAATTGTAGGAAAAATGGACTATGAAACTTTTTCTGCTGTAGTTGATCTTTGTGAGGCCTTGTAAAAAGGTAAATTAACCAAAGAGCATTAGAAAACATTTCTAATGCTCTTTATAAAAAATAAAAAAATGAAATTCTCAAATAATAAAATAAGACTAGCATTAGTTGTCTTTATGATTAGCTTTACTAGTGTTAATGGGCAAAAAATAACATCTAAAGTTATTTATAAAAAGAAAAGCAGTACCATAATAGATTCCAAAAAGCAAAAAACTTCTGCTGGAATTTTTGCAAAAAATATGTCCCGTAAGATGAATAACATAGAATATACCTTAAAATTTAACTCTAAAGAATCTATTTTTAGTGAAACTTCTAAAATGAGCCTAGATAAAGATAATAATTCTTTAGCTATTAAGTTAAGTAAACTTTTAGGTGGTGGTAATGGAATTTTTTATACCAATAGAAAATTGAACAAAACATATCATCAGAAAGAATTTCAGTCTGAGATTTTTTTAATTGAACAAGACATAATATCAGATTGGAAACTTACACAAGAAAAGAAAATAATTGGAAAATTTATCTGTTTTAAAGCTACTAAAAACGATACATATGTAGGCAGTTCGGGTAATTTAATAGCCAAAAAAATTACAGCTTGGTACACAACTGAAATTCCATATTCTTATGGACCTTTAAAATACAATGGGCTTCCAGGTCTAATACTTGAACTTGAAAATGATAAAGCTATATTTTATGCAACTAAAATTGATTTGTATAAAAAGAATATGATTGAAATTATCAACAAACCTAAAAAAGGTATAAAAATAACTCAAAAAAAATATGATAGTATTGTGATTAATTTAGCTAAAGACTTTCGGAAAAAACGCCTTCGTAATTAATGAAAACGAAAATAATATTTTATTTTATATTTTTTTTCTCTAGCTCTATTATTTATGCTCAAGAAATAACTTTAAGTGGTTTTGTAAAAGACAGTTTACAAAACCCTTTACCTTATGCAAATATATTAGCAAAACCTAAAGACGTTTCTAAAAATTTAAAATTTGCTATTACTGATGAAGAAGGTTATTATAAATTAAAACTAAAAAAAGGAGATACCTTAACTGTAAGTATTTCTTATATTGGCTACATACCTAATAACTTTGAATTTATTGCATCAAAAAGCACTAAAAAAGATTTTATTTTACAACAATCCTCGGAACAATTAGATGAAATTATTATAGAAATGCCTGTAATGATTAAAGGAGATACAACTACCTATAAAACAGAAAAATTTGTAGATGGTTCAGAACGAAAACTGAAAAATATTCTAAAAAAATTACCCGGAATTGAAGTTGATAAAAAAGGGAATGTTACTGTACAAGGCAAAAAAATAACTCAAATGTTGGTAGATGGCAAAAAGTTCTTTGGTGGTAACTCCAAACTTGCAGTAGAGAATATTCCAGCAGATGCTGTTGGAAATATTGAAGTTTTAGATAATTATAATGAAATAGCGTTTTTAAAAAACGTATCTGATTCCGATGAAATGGCTATGAATATCCAACTAAAAGAAGATAAAAAGAAATTTATTTTTGGAGATATAGAAGCAGGAAAAGGAAATCAAAATTTTTATAAAACGGGCGCAAATCTATTTTATTACTCACCAAAAACCAATGTTAATTTTATAGGAAATAGTAATAACATCAATGAAAAAACTTTTACTTTCAAAGATTATTTGAATTTTTTAGGCGGTGTCAATGCTGTATTTAATGGAAATTTTGATTTTAGTGGACAAGATTTTTCTCAATTTTTAGAAAGTGTAGACTTGCAGAGTAGTAAACAAAATTTTGGTGCTTTAAATATTACTAAAACTACAAATTCAAAATTAGATATTTCTGGATATGCAATTTTCTCAAAGACAAATACAAGTAGTTTTGTAGAAAACTTAAATGAATATGCTAACTTAAATGAAGAAAAAACAAATAAAACAGATGTAGATAATTTATTAGGAATTGGCAATTTTAATATAGAATATACACCTAATAATTTAGAAAAATGGCATATTAAAACACAATTAAAAAGAACTAATAATTCTAGCCAAAATGCAATAACTTCACTAATCAATACAAATACGAATACAATTACCACCGATAGAGATTTACAAGCAACACATCTCAATCAAAACATAGAATGGCATAAAAGAAAATCAGCCAAACACACTTTCTCATCTGTATTAAATTATGTATATACTAAAAGTGACAGAAATAATTTTTGGCAAACAAAAGATACTATTTTCAATAACTTAATTCCAATAGAAAAAGAACAGGAAATCTATAAAATAAATCAAATAAGAAACACCAAAAAACAAAATATAGATGCTGTTTTTAAACATTTTTGGGAAGTAAATAATAACAATCATATTTATACAACCTTTGGTAATAAGTTTTTAAATGAAAGTTTTTTGACAAAGGATAACCAAGAATTAGATAATGGGAATATCAATAATTTTTCTATTAACGAATTTGGAAACGACTTAAATTTTAGCTTAAATGATTTATTTTTAGGTATGCATTATAAATTTAGAGCAGGTATTTTCACATTTAAACAAGGTTTTTACGCACATAATTATAATTGGAAAATCAACAAACAAACCAACCTATCAAAAAACAAATGGGTAATTTTACCAGATTTTTTAGCCAAAATAGAATTTACAAAATCTAAAAAAATACAGTTCAATTATAATCTAAAAACTTCTTTTTCTGATGCTAGTAAATTTGCAAATCGGTTTTATTTACAATCTTATAATTCAGTTTTTAAAGGAAATGAAAATCTAGAAAATAATTTATTTCATAATGCAAAAATTTATTATAGAAAATTTAGTTTATACAGAGGTGTTTTATTAAATGCAAGTTTAAATTATACAAAACAAATTAGAGGGATTAGAAATGTAGTGGACTTTGATAACATCAATCAATTTTTAACTGTCAAATTATTTGATAATCCCTCAGAGAGCATTAATGGAAATATAAGATTAGAGAAACGTATTAAAAAATTAAAATACAAATTTGAAGTTGGATTTAATAACTCTAAATATACACAAGAAATAAACAATAGTATTCAAATTAATAAAAATAATAGCAATAATTATGAAATTGGTCTTGAAACCTTATTTGATAATTTTCCAACTGTAGAAATAGGTTTAAAAAGTGAAATAGGAAAATTTATTTCTAGCAACAATAATTCTAAATTTGTAACTTTAGAACCTTTTGTAAGTATAGATTATGCTTTTCTAAAAGGGTTTGTATTTAATTTTAATTACCAACAAAACAACTATCAAAATGAAACATTAAGACAAAAAAACATATACGAAATTGCGAACGGAACATTGTCTTATAAAAAAGAAGACAGTGCTTGGTCATATAAAATTATAACACAAAATATATTCAATACTAAATTTAAACAAAGTAATAGTTTTACTGACTATTTAATTTCAGACACAAAAACATTTATATTACCAAGAATTTTTATGCTTTCGATTGGTTATAATTTATAAGATTGAACATTTGAAAAAAAAAACGGCTACCAACAATCTGTATAATTAATGGCTACAAAGAGCAAGTCTTTAAGCTAAGTTCTTTTTATAAAGTTTATTACTTATCGAAAGTTTTAGTATTTTAACACGCCACTAACCATACAGTCAACGTTGGTAGTCATTTGTACAAGGAAAGAGTAATTCAATAACCACTCAATTTAAAGAATCTCAAAAAAAGTAAATAAAATATACAATCTAAAAAATAGGTTTTTTCTTTTTTTCTGGCACAACCACAAAGTCTTTTAAATAAAAGGGTTCAAAATAAGCGACATCTTCAAAGTCGCTTTTATTGTACTTAAAAAAAGACAACTGTGCCATTTCTTTGGCAGATGGAAATTTATCATCTACAAAAACAGCATTTTTATGAGTAATTATAGGTTTGCATTTTGCAGCGCCATCACCTAAAAAATAAACTTTGTGATCTTTTAAATATTCTAAAAATGAAGTATCTTCTATGATTTCTGCTTTTGTATCTCTAACTTTCTGGTTTTGGTGATTAAAAACAGCTGCATATACCTCCATTCTTCTAGCATCTAAAAGAGGTACCATAAAACCACGCTCTATAGTTATTGCATGAGATAAAGAAGTTAATGTATCAATAGAAATTAACGGCTTGTTTAAGGCAAAACAAAGCCCTTTTGCAGCAGAAACTCCAATTCTTAAGCCTGTATAAGAACCAGGACCTTTACTTACGGCTATGGCGTCTATTGAAGTTGAATCTATATTGGCTTCTTTTAAAATATCATTTATAAAAGGATGTAAAACTTCTGCATGAGAGTAATTACCATTATTCAATTCCTGAATTGCGATAATAGCTCCGTTTTCTGCGATACTTACAGAACAGTTTTTTGTAGCGGTTTCTATGTTTAAAATAATTGCCAAAATATAATTTTTTACAAAGATACTATTTCCCAAAAAAGAAAGAGGCTGTCTAAAATTCAATAAAACAGCCTCTTTATTTATAAATGCTTTTTTTAGTCGAATACCAACTCACCAGAATAAAACTGTAATACTTTTGTTTTAAATACATAATCGTACTTAGAACGTATCATTGCAGCCTCTGCATTTACCAAGCGTGTTCTTACCAAGTCAAAATCAAACAACGTCATGGCTCCATAATTGTAACGTTCTTGTGCATTTTTAAAAGCCTCATTTTGTGCTTCTAAAGATATTTTTGCTGCTTCATAGGTTTTTAAAGCGGTTTTAACATCTAAAAAAGCTTGTTCTATAGTTTGTTTTAATTGTAACTTTTGGTTTTCTAATCTAGTTTCTGAAATCTCTTTATTTATATAAGACTGTGCAACTCTGTTTTTTGTTTGAAAACGATTAAAGATGGGGATGCTAAGATTAAAACCAAAACCATAACCAAAATTATCTTCTAACTGAGAACCAAAATCTGGATTACTAGCGCCATTTGGTAAGTTTAAATTAAAACCATAATTGGTAGATAAACCTGCAGATGCTGCTAAAGTTGGGTAAAAACTACTTTTTGCAATTTCTATATTAAAATCTGCATTTTCTATGTCTAATTTAGCTCTTGCAATTTGTGGCATAGTAGTTAAAGATTTTTGATAAACCACAGAAGAGTTTGTATACAACAAGTTTGCAGAAGGCTTAGCAACTTCAATAGGAGCTACATCAAAATTTTCTGCGGGTTCTTGTAATAATTGTGCTAAATTTAACAAAGCTAATTCCAATGCATTTTCTTGCGCTACCACATTTTGCAAGTCGTTTGCTGCTGTAGATTGGAAATTTAATAAATCTCCTTTTGCAATGGCACCTGCTTTAAACCTGGCATCTGCTGCTTCTATTTGCTTTTTACTAATTTCTGCTTGTATTTTAGCTACTTCTAGGTTTTCTTTTGCAAATAATACGTTTAAATAGGTGTTTAAAACTCTTAAAGAAATATCGTTTTCTATTTGTTTTAAATCGTACAAACTTGTTTCTACACCCAACTGTGCTTGTTTGTATGTGTTTGTATTTCTAAAACCGTTAAAAAGGGTAATACCAGAACTCAAATTCATAGATCCTCCGAAAAAACTAGTGTTTACCCTATCTTGAGATACAGGGTCAAAACCAGTACCAAAGTTAAAGTTACCACCTGTGTTACCATTTAAATTTGGTAAGAAATTACCTTTTGTAATGGCTACATTTTTTTTTGCTAATTCTAAACTTAACTTGTTCTGCTGTATAGTAATGTTCTTTTTTAAAGCTTCATCTACACATTCTTTTAGAGTCCATTGTTTTTGAGAATAAGTAGCAATTGATGTAATAAATGCTACAAATAAAAGAAGTTTGGTTTTCAAAATATTTAATTTTTATATTGTTTTGGTTGATGTTTTTTACTGTTATATCAACAAAAGAAAATTACTTAGCACTATAAAAACAGCTCATTTTTAATCAAAAAAATGAAGACTTTTACCTTTGTTCGTTTTTATAAGACGACCAAAACTAAAATTTGTTACAGTCTTTTTGACCTTATTAAAATGTTAATTTTTAACTTTCTTATTATATCTGTAAATTGAATAGAACAAAACGCCAATTAATAAATAAGGAAATACCATTAAATACGTAATACCATTATTAACTCCTTCTGCCATAGAAACATCTCCATTTTCTACTACTGCCTTGCACATGGCACATTGAGAAAAAGTAGTCTTTGAAGAAAGTACTATAAAAAATAACCCTAAAATTAGTTTCTTTTTAAGCATAGTAAGGAGAAATCATTATATAAACTACAACACCTGTTACAGCTACATACAACCATATTGGAAAAGTTTTTTTAGCTATTTTTTTATGTGCTGGAAACTTACCCAATTTTGCTCTCATATAGGTTATTAAAACAAAAGGTATAACTATTACAGATAATATAATATGAGTAATCAATATAAAATAATACACATATTTAACAATCCCTTGCCCACCAAAGGTTGTTGAGTCTGAAGTCATATGGTAAGCTATATACATTACTAAGAACAGTAAAGAACAAGCAATAGCTGTTGTATTTAATTGTTCGTGTAATTTTCTATTTCCCTTTTTTATAGCCACAACTGCAGCAATTAATAAAACTGCTGTAAGACCATTTATTGTTGCATAAATTGGCGGTAAAAAAGTTAGTGGTTCTACATTAAAACCTAACTTTCTTAAATTTATACCAAACAAACCTGCAACTGCTAGTGGAATTACTATAGAAAGTGCTGTAATTATTTTTTTATACTTTTTTTCTTGCGCTAAAACTTGTTCTGAATTTTTCTCGGTATTACTCATCTAATAAAATTTTTATGTCTTCTTTTAATTCTTTTATTTGATCTGGAAAACCTTGTTCTTCTAAGGCTCTGTAGTACATTATTGGATTGCCAAACTGGTCTCTTCTAGATCTTATGTAACCCTTTTTATCTACCAAAGCAAATAGGCCAGAATGCTCAAAACCACCATGTGTTTTATCACCTTTACCTGCGTACAATTTAAAGCCTTTGTTAGACAATTCATAAACTACATCATCACTTTTACCTGTTAGTAAATGCCAGTTTTTATGGGTAATTGCGTTGTTTTTTGCATACTCTTTTAAGGCTTTTGGTGTGTCTATTTCTGGTGTTATAGAAATAGAAGCGATTCCAAAATTTGGATTGCCAAAAAAATCATCTTGAATGGTTAACATTTTCTGATTCATTATTGGACAAATAGTTGGACAGGTTGCAAAAAAAAACTCAACAACATATACTTTACCAAAATAAGTTTTGTTGCTTATTGTTTTACCTTCTTGATTTACAAATTCAAAATCTGGTACTTTATTAAATGTTACCAAATCATTAGAATTTTTAAAACGATCTACAACTTTTGGTATTGTGTAAATACCAAACAAAAGAATAATAAACGCAATACCTACGTAAGAATATTTTTTTTTCATTTAACGTTATATTTGTCTATCTGCATCATTCTTTTTTAATGCCAATCTATACTCTGCTAAGAGTACTTTAACATCATCTTTCATTTTATCTTTTAAAATAGCTACAGAATTCATATCATATCCAAAAAGCAAACCGTCTTTTTGGTCTTTATCATCTGTTCTACCTCTTAAATTTACTTCTTTATCTACTATAAATGCTTTAGATGCTTGTAAATTATGTAAGCTTTCATTAATATTAAAACTTTCGTATAATGCGATAATTTCTTCCTCTGAGCTTGCTACAAACTTCCATTTTATCATGTTTGTAAATGCACCAACTTCTTTTTTGAGTTGTTGTACCTCTGCTTCTTTATCTTTAGGATAAATAGCAATTACTTGAAAGTTTTTAAAACCGTAAAAAGGTTTATATATTTTTTGATTTAAATTAAATACACCCCCTTTTATATTGCTGATATCATCACCTAAAAAACAAACTACAGAGATATTATTTTTAAATTGCACTTTTTTACTA
>Ga0209136_1000540_pt1 | contig 27064 bp, 20 predicted proteins | sample SaaInl0LU_22_DNA_FD_184640 | JGI IMG/M metagenome (GOLD analysis project Ga0209136, IMG submission 184640) | Marine microbial communities from expanding oxygen minimum zones in the Saanich Inlet - ESP_90LU_22_DNA (SPAdes) (version 2) | ecosystem: Environmental > Aquatic > Marine > Intertidal... | reverse complement strand
CTACTTTATCTGCGTGAAGTGACAATTCGCAACCGCCTCCTAGCGCCATCCCGTGAGGCGCAGAAATTGTTGGTATTGAAGAGTAACGCATGCGCATCATAGAGTCTTGAAAATATTTAATCGCCATATTAAGCTCATCATATTCTTGTTCTGCAGCCATCATAAAGATCATCCCAATATTAGCACCAACAGAAAAGTTTGCTCCTTGGTTACCCACAACCAGTCCTGCAAAATCTTTCTCAGCTAAATCAATAGCTTTATTTAATCCCGCCAAAACATCACCTCCAATCGTATTCATTTTGGATTGGAATTCTAAATTAAGAATACCATCGCCGATATCTTCAATAACGACGCCAGAGTTTTTAAACACCTCATTTGTTTTTCTAATGTTATCTAGAATAATGAAACTATCTTGACCTGGAATTTTCGTTTGTGCTTTTGCTGGAATATCATAGGCATAAGTGGCGCCCTCTTTAACGGAATAAAACGAATCAGAGCCTGAAGCCAACATGGCATTGACCCAAGCCGCGGGTTCTAAGCCTTCGGCTTTCATTAATTCGATTCCTTTTTCAACGCCAATAGCATCCCATATTTGAAACGGTCCGTGTTCCCATCCAAAGCCTGCTTTCATGGCATCATCAATCTTATAAAGCTCATCCGTAATTTCGGGAATTCGGTTAGACACATAAGCAAATAAGGCGGTGAAACTTTTACGATAAAACTCACCGGCTTTATCTTTTCCACCGATTAAGACTTTAAAACGATCTACGACTTTGTCAATTGTTTTTGTGAGTTCTAAGGTGGCAAATTTTGCACGTTTTGCAGAACGGTAGTCTAGAGTGTTTAAGTCTAGACTTAAAATCTCTTTTTTGCCATCTGCAGAAACAGATTTTTTATAAAACCCTTGTCCAGTTTTACTACCTAGCCAATTATTTTCCATCATGCTAGTGATAAAATCGGGTAATTCAAACAATTCTAAACGCTCATCTTTAGAGCAGTTTTCTCGAATCCCGTTTGCCACATGCACCAAGGTATCTAAGCCTACAACATCGACCGTTCTAAAGGTTGCCGATTTTGGACGACCAATAACTGGTCCAGACAATTTATCGACTTCTTCAATTGTTAAATCTAAATCTTTAACTGCGTGAAATAAGCTTTGTATGCTAAAAATCCCCACTCTATTTCCAATAAACGCTGGCGTGTCTTTAGCAATTACAGACGTTTTTCCCAAAAACTGTTCACCATATCCATTTAAGAATTCGAGAACTTCAGGGTCCGTTTGTGGCCCTGGAATAATTTCAAATAATTTTAGATAGCGCGCAGGGTTAAAAAAGTGCGTACCACAGAAGTGTTTTTGGAACTCTTCACTGCGGCCTTCACTCATAAATTTTATAGGAATTCCAGATGTATTAGACGTTATAAGTGTTCCTGGAGTGCGGTATTTTTCTAAGTTTTCAAACACCATTTTTTTGATGTCTAAACGCTCCACAACGACTTCCATAATCCAATCGACATCAGCTATTTTTGCGATATCATCTTCCAAATTTCCAGTTGTAATGCGGCTCGCAAATTTTTGATGGTAAATAGGAGAGGGCTTTGATTTTAAAGAAGCCTTTAATGCATCGTTAACCAATCGGTTTCTAACGATCTTGTCTTCTAGCGTTAAGCCTTTTGCTTTTTCTTTGTCGTTGAGTTCTCTTGGCACAATGTCCAAAAGCAATACATCGACTCCAATATTGGCAAAATGACAAGCAATTCCGCTGCCCATGATTCCAGACCCAATAATGGCGATTTTTTTAATTCTTCGTGTTTTCATCTCAATGTATATAGGGTGATTAGAATATTTTTTTATTTGATATGAGGTTCATGATACAATCTGAAACTTCATAAAAATGGTTTAGTTTTTCTTCTGAAATTTCAGTTTTTATAACACTATTAAATTTTAAAACATTTTGTTTTACTTCTTCTCTGTTTTTCAAGCCTTGTTCTGTGAGGTGGATAAGCACACCACGACCATCATTGGGGTTGGGTAGACGCTCTATTAAACTCAAATTTTCCAAGGTTTTTAAAATCCTTGATAAACTGGTCGCTTCCATGCCCATTTTTGGTCCTAATGATGTTGAAGGCGTTCCATTTTGGGGATCAACACTTAAAAGTGTAAATCCTGTTGCCATGGTGATGCCATACTCTGATGCCTCTTCATTATACATTTTTTGAACCGCTAACCAAGTGGTTCTCAAAACATAATCTATAGTCTTTTCTTTCATGCGTTATTAAATATCTTGTTCCAAATATATGAAAATTTATTATGCACGCATAGTAAAAAGTAAAAAAGTTATGCGTGCATAGTATTAGTGGTTTAGAGTATGATTTTTTAAGCAGGAACAGGAATTGTTCGGAGTGTTGGAATAATACTAAGTCTGAAGTTGAGTACACGGACTACAAGCCCGCGCTATTGAGGATTTTCGTAAGTAAGCGATAACTAGTAATTTACTTTACACGATGTTATATCACGTTTAAAATTCTGGACAAAAATTTGTAGTTGCAGAAGAATAGAGAGAATAGAAACCTTCATCAATTCCAATTTTATCATAATCTAAGCTGAAACAACTTAAAAAGCCTCCTATCCTAGCATTAGTTTGCCAAGTATTAAATAACCCATATGAAGAACCAATTCCTTCATAAAAATATTGATCATTGCTTAATTTGTATTTGGTTAAGTAATTAGTCCCTATTTTGATAGAATCTATTTCCGTTACAGTTGCGTTGTATGTATTCCATTTATAATTTAATATATCTCCAAGATTAATATTAAAATCTGCATATACTTCTTCAGTACTTTGATTTGGAGAAATGTAAATAACTAAATCAGAATTCTGTCTCATTGCTGCAACATAATTTATGCTACTAAAAGTCGAGTTAAACTGTTGGATACCTCCAGAAATCGACTGGTGATATATAGAATCTAACTGTTTATTGTACATTTTTTTGAATTGAAAACCATTAATAAGAGTGTCTCCTTCAAAATAATATATTAACTTTCTTCTAATCTCTTTTGATATTCCATCGGCCTCGTCCAGTTCTTCTAGACTTCCATTTATATACCATTTGTTAGATTCAGAAACCATATTAATTGATTCATTTAAATCATTTTGAGTATTAGATTTCGAATTATCATTGTTAGAACAACTACTTAGTATGCATACTAGAAGTAAAATTATTTTTCTTCTCATAATAGTTTAGTTTTTTATTGTTTCACAAGTATTATTTCATTTCCAATTGGTAAAGAGATTTCAGATGAAGTAGGTGGGTCACTTGGAACTCTTATTCCAACTCCAAAATATTCTCTAATCATTTTTTTGTTTTCTATTTTCAATTAACGGGTTTGTGTATGATTAGTGGCGTGTTTTAAGCACCTAATTTAGCAAATACTAAACGAATAGAAAATCCGCGAGAATTTTCGTAAGTAGGCAAAAACTAGCCATTAATTATACACTTTGTTATGAAACGAATATCGGCTCAATCTTTAAAGAATTTGGACGTACTTACATTCCCATTTGACGAAACAATCCGAACAAAATAAACACCAGATTGATAACTAGATATGTCAAATGTAATATTCTGGCCCTCCACAGCATACGTGTTTAAATATTTCCCCGTAATATCAGAAATTATTATTTTTGAAGTACCATATTGAAATTTGTTTTCAATATGTATTTTGCTTTTAACAGGGTTTGGAAAAATAACAAAATCATAGTTTATAAAATCTTCTATTGAGAGCAATTCATTTGTATAAATTGCCATGTCATTATTAGAATTTACCAAAGTCAATTCTAAAACGCTATTAATTGTATTAATTGTATATGTATGAGGATTGTCTATGGTTTGTTGAAAAAAACTATTAATATATAAATTTTGAAATTCTTCATTAATTTGTTCCCCACAGCCTATTAATGTTATAGCTCAATTCGCCATTCAAACTGGCACAAACGGAAGTTTCAAAAAAATCATTATTGTTAAATGTTGCTTGAATAAACTCGAAATCATCATTTGGTGGTGGTGGCAAATTATTATTGTCATCAATAATCACATTTTGTAAATACCAAGTATTTTCAATAAGTTGGGGGTTTTGCCCAAATACATTTTGTGCAAAGATAAGTATCAATATAATTTTTAAATATTTCATAACTTTTTATTTTATTGTTTCACTAATGTTTGGTGGTTGGAAATGTTTGTTTTTATTTGTTGCATAACTACTGTATATCGGTACTAGTGCCGATATTTCCATGTTGTTTGATTTTTAAATTATTTCATGTAAATTAATGTTAGTCAAGTCTTTTTGATTTTTAAAATCGTATTTTAAAGACTCTAGACTCTAATAAATTACAGCTACTTATTAACGTAAACCCTAATATTACAACAAACTCTTATATCTTAATATCGACATAATCAGACGGATATCGGAACCTTTCCAACACGCTATTTTCAGTAAAATTAGATCTAAAACTTCGGTCAAGCTGCTTGTGAAGATTTAGATTTGGGGTCAAAATCAATTGTAAACGTATAAAAAAAATCACCGCTATCCAAAGACAATGGTGATTTTAACAAATTTGTATTATAAGCCAACGGCCTCAACTATAGGCGTTTAAGCGTCTGTATATATTTTAGCTGCCAACTCTTTATAGAGCTCAAAAATGACACTACGTTTCATTTTCATAGTAGGCGTAAGGTGTCCGCCTTCAATACACCACACCTCTGGAGTAAGCTCAAACCGTTTGATCTGTTCCCATTTCCCAAAGCCCTGGTTAGATTTGTCCACTTCTTTCTGTATGCGGCTAATGATAAGCTCTGAAGCACAAATGGCTTCTGGAGTTTTCTCAATATCTAATTTTTTGCGTTCGATCCACTCTTTGATAAACTCAAAATCCAATTGAATCAAAGCTGCTGGCATTTTTTGGTTTTCACCAATCACCATCACTTGTTCAATAAAATTAGATTCTTTCAGATCATTCTCAATGAGGGTTGGAATAATATATTTCCCTCCCGAGGTTTTAAACATTTCCTTTTTACGGCCTGTGATTTTAATAAATCCATCCGCATCAATTTCACCTTTATCTCCAGTATGGAAATAATCGTCACTCATCACTTCTGCTGTTTTTTCAGGATCTTTAAAATACCCTTCCATCACGTTAGGGCCTTTAATTAAAATTTCGCCATCCTCAGCAATTTTCACTTCTACATTAGAAATGGCTTTTCCAACCGTTCCAATTTTAAAATGATGGTTAGCATGCATTCCTACAGACACCACCGGAGACGTTTCTGTAAGGCCGTAACCTTCCATAATCATCATTCCAGACGCACAGAAGATACGTGATAAACGGGGGTGAAGGGCAGCACTTCCCGAAACCATCGTGTGAAGTTCACCTCCAAACGCAGCTTTCCATTTACTAAAAATTAATTTACGTGCAATTTTAAGTTTAAACTCATACCAAAACCCATTAGCTTTATAAGGTTCGTACTGTTCGCCTAATTTGATAGCCCAGAAAAACAAGGCTCTTTTGATGCCTGTTAACTCGCTGCCTTTAGCGTTTATTTTATTAAATACTTTTTCTAACAAGCGTGGAACCACACTCATCAGGTTTGGCTTAATTTCTTGTGCGTTTTCACCAATTTTATCGATGCCTTCTGCAAAATAAATTCCTACTCCAGCATGTTGATAAATATAAATCAAGACCCGTTCAAAAATATGACACAACGGCAAAAAGCTGAGTACTCTAGTTGTGCCCTCCATGAGTGGAAGTCGTGGCATACTTGCCAAAATATTTTTGACCACATTGGAATGAGATAGCATGACCCCTTTAGGTTTTCCAGTGGTACCAGAAGTGTAAATAATGGTGGCTAAGTCAGAAGGATCGACCTCTGATTTACGTGTTTCAACATCGGGTTGTGTACTTTCATCAGCTCCGAGTTCTAAAAGTTTTGTGTAATTCTCACAACCTTCAATGTCATCAAAACTAAATACATTCTTAAGCTTTGTGTTATCTTTTACTTTTAAGACTTTATCGTAAACCTCTTGATCCGACACAAAACAATATACGGCTTCACTATGATTTAAAACATATTCATAATCATCAGAAGAAATTGTGGGATAAATAGGGATATTTTGAGCGCCTACTTGAAGCACACCAACATCTACAATACACCATTCTGTACGGTTAGTCGTAGAAATGACCGCAATTTTATCGTCTTTTTGAACGCCCATTTTAAGCAAGGCCCTACTAAGCGCATTGGCTTTATCTATGTATTCTTTTGAAGACGTCTTTATCCATTCGCCATTTTTTTTAGAAACCAAAGCGGCGTCTAAGTTGTGAGTTTCTAATTGATAATATGCAAAGTCAAAAAGTCGAGTAATTGGTTTCATCGAATTGTAATAAGATTGTGAAGATGCAAAGTACTAATTTTTAAAAGAGTATCAAATTCGAATCTTTAAAAATAATTTTACATTATTTCAACGCCTCCAACCACAGTCTTGCATTCACAAAAGCCTCTAACCATGGCGACACTTCATCCGTTCTATTTTCAGGGTAATTTGCCCAATTCCATTGGAATGTAGACCGCTCAATATGTGGCATTGTTACAAGATGTCTTCCCGTAAGATCACATAGCATTGCAGTATTAAAATCGGACCCATTTGGATTATGAGGGTAAGCATCATAGGCATATTTACCGACAATGTTGTATTTAGATTCTTCATAAGGCAGTGTAAACTTCCCTTCGCCATGCGAAATCCAAACGCCTAAAGTACTGCCTTCAAGAGACGACAACATCACCGAATTGTTCTTCTGAATGGTTACCGATGTAAAGGCACTTTCGTGTTTCTGAGAATCATTGTAAGTTAATTTACCATGCTTTTCATGATCGGGATTAATAAGATCTAATTCCATCCAAAGTTGACACCCATTACAGATCCCAACAGATAACGTATCTGGACGGTCAAAGAAATTCTTAAGCGCTGTTTTGGCCTTCTCATTATATTTAAATGCGCCAGCCCATCCTTTTGCAGAGCCCAACACATCACTATTACTAAAGCCACCAACGGCACCAATAAATTGAATGTCTTCCAAAGTTTCACGCCCTGAAATTAAATCCGTCATATGAACATCCTTAACATCAAAGCCAGCTAAATACATAGCATTCGCCATTTCACGTTCAGAATTACTCCCTTTCTCTCTAATAATGGCAGCTTTTGGTCTGTTTTCTAAGTTTAGTTTAGGTAATTTTCCAGTGAATTGCTGAGGGAATGTATATTTAAGCGGTTGGTTTTTATAATTGTCAAATCGTTCTTTTGCCAATCCATTGGCAGTTTGTTTTTGATCGAGTAAAAATGAAGTTTCATACCACACATCTCTCAAGTCACTTACATTTAGTGCTAATGTATCCGCTGCATTTGTAATGTTTAAAGTTGCTTTATTTGTAACCGTTCCAATGTTATGAAATTCAATACCGGCTTTAGAAAGCTCCGCTTCAATTGAAGTATCAGTAGCCTGAAACACAATTCCTGAATTTTCAGAAAATAACAGCTTAATACTGTTCGCTTCTTTAAGCGCATTGAAATTCAAATCGGCGCCAATGTTAGAATTCGAAAAACACAGCTCTAGTAGTGTAGTAATCAATCCGCCAGAAGCGACATCATGCCCCGCTACAATTGAATTGTTTTTAATCAATTCCTGAAGCGTATTAAAAACGGTCTTCACATACGAAGCACTTTGCACATCAGGTGCATCGTTTCCTATAGTGTTTAAAATTTGTCCAAATGCACTACCTCCTAATTTAAAATCATCTTGAGATATATTGATGTAATAAATAGGACCTGCATTGAGTTTAAATGCCGGTTCAACAACCTTTGAGATCGCATTGCAATTTCCTGCAGCCGTTATAATAACTGTTCCTGGAGATACCACATCACCTTCAGGATATTTTTGCTTCATTGAAAGCGAATCTTTTCCAGTTGGCACATTGACTCCGAGGGCAATTGCAAATTCAGAAATCGCTTCAACCGCACTGTATAAACGCGCATCTTCACCTTCGTTTTTACAAGGCCACATCCAGTTAGCAGATAATGAAATACTCTGTAAACCCTCTTTTAAAGGGGCCCAAACAATGTTGGTAAGTGCTTCTGTAATAGCGGCTCGACTTCCAGCTTTAGGATCTATAAGGGCTGCAACAGGTGCGTGTCCAATTGAAGTCGCAATTCCTTCCTCACTAGAATAATCTAAGGCCATCACCCCCATATTATTTAAGGGAAGTTGTAACGCTCCAACACACTGTTGTTTGGCGACTTTTCCACCAACACAACGGTCCACTTTATTCGTTAACCAATCTTTACAAGCAACGGATTCAAGTTTCAAAACATTTTCTAGATAAGACTGAAATAAAGAGCTATCGTAAGACGCAGATTTGTAGTTTCTAACAATAGTTCGATCTTCTAGAATCGTTTTAGGCGAACTTCCAAACATATCTTCTAAATTGAAATCCATAGGTTTTGCACCTGTAGATTTTGACTCAAATACAAAACGATGATCCCCAGTCACGTTTCCAACGGTATACATTGGAGAACGTTCTCTATCGGCTATTTTTTGTAAGGCATCAATATGTTTTTCAGGGATGACAAGCCCCATACGTTCCTGGGATTCGTTACCAATTAATTCTTTATTTGATAGGGTAGGGTCTCCCACTGGAAGTTGGTCTAAATCGATATGACCTCCAGTATCTTCGACTAATTCTGACAAGCAGTTAAGATGTCCACCAGCGCCATGATCGTGAATTGATACAATGAAGTTTTCTTCACTTTCAATCATACCTCGTACGGCATTAGCAGCACGTTTTTGCATTTCAGGGTTAGAACGCTGAACGGCATTTAGTTCAATTCCGCTAGATAATGCTCCTGTATCCGCTGATGATACTGCAGCTCCACCCATTCCAATACGGTAATTTTCACCCCCTAAAATAACAATTTTATCATTTTTTTCAGGAGTATCTTTTAACGCTTGATCGGCCTTTCCATAGCCAATTCCGCCGGCTTGCATAATAACTTTATCAAAGCCTAAACGTTGGGCGTCTTCTTGATGTTCAAAAGTGAGTACCGAACCACAAATTAGAGGCTGACCAAATTTATTACCAAAGTCTGATGCGCCATTAGAAGCTTTAATTAAAATATCCATTGGTGTTTGGTACAACCAGTCACGTTCTTTAAACCCAGCTTCCCAAGGTCGATTTTCATTTAACCGAGAGTAGGAAGTCATATACACTGCTGTTCCTGCTAATGGTAGTGACCCTTTTCCCCCAGCTAGACGGTCTCTAATTTCTCCTCCAGACCCTGTTGCAGCCCCATTAAAAGGTTCAACGGTAGTAGGAAAATTATGAGTTTCTGCCTTAATAGAAATCACAGATTCAAAATTTTCCGTTGTATAGTAATCAGGTTTATCAGCACTTTTAGGAGCAAACTGTTCTACAATAGGCCCTTTAATAAAAGCCACATTGTCTTTGTATGCAGATACAATAGTATTTGGATGTTGTTTTGATGTTTCTTTTATAAGTTTAAATAGAGATGTTGGTTTTTCTTCACCATCTATAATAAAAGTGCCATTAAATATTTTATGTCGACAGTGTTCTGAATTGACTTGCGAAAATCCAAAAACTTCAGAATCGGTGAGAGGACGGCCAATTTTTTCACTGACTTGATTGAGATAGGCGACTTCGTCATCATTTAACGATAACCCTTCTTGTTGGTTATAAGCAGAAATATCTGTAATGTTTAAAATGGGCTCCGGAGTGATATCAATATCAAAACTCTGTTGATGTAAGCCCTCAAATTTTTCAGAAATCATAGGATCAAAATCTGAGAAATCACTTTCAATTGTACTAAATTCTTCAATTCGAATAATCCCTTTAATTCCCATGTTTTGAGTAATCTCGACGGCGTTCGTACTCCAAGGCGTAATCATTGCTGCTCTGGGCCCTACATATATTGAATTGAGCGTTGTGTGTTCTATTTTGGGTTGGTCACCAAATAGCCATTGTAATTTGGCGATGGTTTCGGAAGTTAAATCGTTTACGGTTTGAACTGCAAACACCTTTGTATCAGGGGTTCCAAAGAAATGAATCATTCGTTTTATTTTGAATATTATTCGATCCTACAAATTTATGATTTTTAAGAGAATTTTTATTCGATTTTAACTTCTAATTTATGGAGTTATTCACCAGTTTTAAACATCTATTCTGAGGAACTCTAATGTCCAATGCAAACCGATTTATTGTCGGATTAATTTTTTCACCTGTACGCCAAAATTAGTTGTCATTTTTACGAGGTATAGCCCTTGGTTTAAACCAGAAACATCTAACGACTCAGCATCATTTTTTAAATTTTTACTTAAAATTAATTTGCCAGTGATTGTGTAAACTTCAATCTTTGAAGGATTGTTTGTATTAAAATAAATAATGTTTGACTGCACTGGATTTGGATAAAGCGTAAAATTAGTTTTGTTCACCTCATATATGCTAACGGATAGGGTATGCGTTCCTAGATCAACTATATTGTTAGTTTCATATTCTTCCCATTCACCAGCTAAATTAAAAGTAGTGGTTGGTCCTTTTACAAACGCTTTCCTTCGATATGTTTTGTCTTTAAAATTAAATGCTCCACCTAATTCTCCAAAATAATCTATGAGCACCCCATTTTTAAATAATCCGACAGGATCATTTCCGTTAAACGATATTGCATCTGTATTAGAAATTTGATTTGAACGGTCTAAGGTTTCCTGATAAGCTTGAGAATTTACGACTACATGTACATTACCAGTTTCTAAGGTTCCTGTTAACGGTAAGTCTTGGTTAAACACCCCTACACCGTCCCGGTCTCTCGCAATGGAGTAGTTACTAAGATTTATTGAACTTCCTGTGAAATTAGCAATCTCTAACGCCTTGTTATAGCTATTGCCTTCAACATATTCTGAGATAAAAAGATCATTACTTGATGAGTTTCCTTCAAGAGTTGTTTCGCAACTTTCATTACTTACAGGGGATGTGTTTTGGCTTCCATCTTTTGAATAGACTGTAAAACAGTATTCAGTATTTGGTGCTAATCCAGTCACTGTAAAACTTGTGTTTGATGTACTTGAAGTTTTGATGCCATCCTTATAAATATCATAGGAGGTGACGGCAATATTATCTGTTCCAGCCGTCCAGTTTAAATCAATAGAATTCCCTTTTGGGTTGGAAGCGACAAGATTTGTTGCAGCCGTAGGAGCTTCATTGTCTGTTACAGAATCCCATATCATAGATGCATATTCTGGATGGTCTACAAAAGGATTTGCATTGTTTTGAAACGCAAAAGCCGCCACATTTCGATCACGTTCACGTTGGTCAACAGGGTCCACATTATTATGCCAATCTAATAAAACGTCAATGGCCCAAGGATAAAACACCTGATTATTTGTGCCGTTAAACATTGCAAAGCTGGTGTAGCCATCAATAGTATCTTCATAGCGAACGGCGAAATACAAAACGGCTCTCGCAATATCCCCTTTAAATTCGTCTATGGGTTCAAACACAGTTCCATTATAACCAGTCATTGCACTCGAGCCTCTTTGAGAACCATTTAATGACGTCCAATTTGCAGACGCTACATTTCCAAATGGATAAGACTCTCTAAAGCCATTTACACGCCCATCCGACGGAATAACGTGATGTATGTCACTTTGCATAGGAAAGCTACTCCCAAAGGATGACTGTGGGATGAGATGCTCTCTATTATAGCAATCCCCTTCTGAGCTTTGATTTCCACATTTTTTACTCCCATGATTATAATTATAAGGATCTGTTCCAGAAGGGTTTTCAGAATACATGTCTAAAATAGTCCCATCGCTTTCGTAGTTTTTCCCTGAACTTACAGTCTTGTCAGAGTGGGTATCAATATATCCATTGGAACCATTTATGCCATTGCCGTCGTATAATTGTCCATACGATCGCGCTTGATGTCCATTGGAAACAATTGTTTTTAATTTTGTTTTTAAAGCCATCCCCGTTAATCCCTCTGCGGAATCATAATAATTTGTTGGAATTTGTCCGAAAGAAAGGCTTGAAACTAGTACAGCCAGAATGTATATATGCTTCATAAAATAATATCTTAAAATTAAAAGTAATTGGTTATTTTTTCTCTAGTAACGCCATGTAAAATCCGTCAAACCCAGTTTCATGTGCAAGTATTTTCCTGTCTTTTATAAACGAAAAATCAGCACCCGCTTCAGACTTTAAAAAGGTTTTAATTTGAGTCTCATTTTCAGAGGGTAACACAGAACAGGTCGCGTAAACCATCTTACCATTTGGTTTGACCATTTTTGAATACTGTTGTAAAACCTCTTGCTGAGTTTTACGAATACGGTCTATAAACTCAGGTTCTAGTTTCCATTTTGAATCAGGATTTCGTCGCAATACCCCCAATCCAGAACAAGGCGCATCGATCAATAAGCGATCTGCTTTTTCATGTAATTTTTTGATGGGTTTAGTAGAATCAATCACTTTCATTTCAATATTATGGGCACCATCTCGACGGGCTCTAATTTTGAGTTTTTTCAATTTACTTTCGTAAATATCCATGGCTATAACAGACCCTTTATTTTCCATTAAGGCAGAAAGATGTAAGGTTTTTCCACCGGCTCCTGCACAACAGTCTACGACTTTCATGCCGGGTTTAACGTCTAAAAAGTCCGCCACAAGTTGTGACGACGCATCTTGAACCTCGAACCATCCATCTTTAAACGCTTCTGTAGTAAATACATTGGCGCGTTCTTTTAATTGTAAAGCGTAAGGATAGCCTTCAATTTCTAGAGTTTCAATGTTTTCAGATTCTAATTTTAATTTTAAATCCGCTTTTGATGTTTTTAATGTGTTTACTCTTAAAATAACATTAGCTTGTTTGTTTTGCATGGCCAACTCCTTGGTCCATTTGGCTTCTCCTAATTCTTTGACGCCTAATTCATCAATCCAATCTGGAACAGATTCGCGAAATTTTCGATCTTTCGAAAGCTCATCAAAGCGTCCTTTTATTTTACGAGAAGGTGTGCCTTCAAAATATTTCCAATCCGGTAATTTTATGCCTTTTAGTGTAGCCCATACCGCAAACAATCGCCAAGCATCGTCTCTGCTAAATGGCTCCTTGATTTGTGCAATTTCGGCGTATAAACGTTTCCATCGTACAATGTCATAGGTAGTTTCAGCGACAAAACCACGGTCGCGACTGCCCCAACGTTTGTCACGTTTCAATAATTTTTGAATGACTTTATCAGCATATTCGCCTTCATTAAAGATGAGTAAAAGTCCATCAATGACCGCAAAACATAAGTTTCTGTGTAAACGCATAAGTAAATTAGTTAAGGCTGCAAAGTTACGTTTAAAAATGCAAATTATAACAGATAATATGTATATTGAAATTTCATCAATCTTTCAAAAAAATGAGCATTAAATATTTGATAATTTTATTCGTAAGTATACTTCTTTTTTTGAGCTGTAAGCAATCTCAGAAATTAACCACAGATTCTTTTAGTACGGTGAGTATAAATACACTTTTAGAGGATTCTCTTTTAAATATAAGGGCTATAGAGCTTAATGATAATAAACTTATGGCGGTATCTTCTATTGGAGATAGATATTCCATTGATTTACGCACTAATACGATTTTAAAAGATAGAGTTTCAAAAGACACCCTCAATTTTCGGGCTTCGGCACTTGTGGAAACTGTTTACTTTACATTAAGTATTGGAAGTCCTGCGCTTCTGTTTAAAGATAAGAAACTGGTATACAAAGAAACCCATCCCGCAGTGTTTTATGATGCGCTCCATTTTTGGAACTCTAATGACGGTATTGCTATTGGAGATCCAACAGATGGATGCATGAGTATTATAATGACTAGAGACGCTGGACAAACTTGGAATAAAATAGCATGCGAATTATTACCTTCAGCGGTTAAAGGCGAAGCGGCTTTTGCAGCTAGTGATACTAATATCGCCATTGTGGGCGATCATACATGGGTAGCAACTGGAGGATTTTCGAGTCGAATATTATATTCTTCAGACAAAGGAATTTCTTGGACTGTTTTTGAAACCCCTAGCATTCAGGGTCTTGAAACGACTGGGGTATTCTCTATTGATTTTTATGATGCATTAAATGGCTTTGCCATTGGAGGTGATTATACAACCCCACAAAACCAATATTCCAATAAAATGCGTACCGAAGATGGCGGAAAAACATGGGAAGTAGTCGCACAGAATCAAAACCCAGGCTACCGTAGCTGTGTTCAATATGTGCCAAATAGTGAATCCAAAGGCTTAGTTGCCATTGGCTTTGAAGGGATCGACTATAGTAATGATGCTGGAGCATCTTGGAAACACCTAAGTGATGAAGGGTTTTATACGCTACGATTTTTAAATGATAGTATAGCGTATGCTGCAGGTAAAGAGCGATTGTCCAAACTAAGTTTTAGGAAATAGGCTCCAAAAGGATATGTTTAATATTTATGAATCTTACTGAAAAGATTGCATTGCCACAAGATTGCTGTAAATCCCTTTGAGGTCTAACAACTCCTGATGCTTTCCATGTTCTGCAATTTCACCTTTGTTCATCACAATTATTTCGTCGGCATTTTGAATGGTAGAAAGGCGATGCGCAATCACAATAGACGTTCGGTTTTTCATCATATTTTCTAAAGCTACTTGTACCAAACGTTCACTTTCAGTATCCAATGCTGAAGTCGCTTCGTCTAAAATCATGATCGGGGGGTTTTTTAATACGGCTCTAGCAATGCTCAATCGTTGTTTTTGACCTCCAGAAAAATTATTTCCTGCATCACCAACATTGGTGTCAATGCCTCCGGGTAAGTCTTTTACAAATTCCCATGCATTGGCAATCTCTAAAGCGTTTAAAATTTCTTCATCAGTTGCATCCTCTTTCCCTAAGCGCACATTATTTTTGATGGTATCATTAAATAAAATAGAATCTTGTGTAACCAGTCCCATCAAACTACGTAAGGATTTTTTGGTTAACGTTTTTATGTCTTTGTCATCAATTTTTATACATCCCTCATTGACATCATAAAAACGAGTCAGTAAGTTAGCAATAGTCGATTTTCCACTTCCAGATTGCCCCACTAAAGCAATTGTTTTTCCTCTAGGTACTGAAACAGAAAAGTTTTTCAAAACCAAATCATCATTATACTTGAATGAGATATTTTCTATATCAATTTTATCTGTAAATGTGTCTATTTCTTTTGAATTTGGCGCATCTACCATTTGATTCTCATGGTGGAGTATTTCAAATACACGATCTGCAGCAGCCATACCATTTTTAACTCTATAAGAAGCTTTACTAATTGCCTTAGCCGGAGTAAGAATTGAATAGGCTAAGCCCATGAATGAAATAAAACTGGTGCCTTCTATGATTTTATCAATTAAAACTAATTTACCACCATACCATAATAACACAGCTATTGTGACGATTCCAAGCACTTCACTTAAAGGGCCAGCTAAATTATTTTTAATGCCAATACTGTTGGATAATTTTAGGATTTTATCGGCAAAGTTGTTGAATTTGGTTTTAAATAAAGATTCAGCATTGTAACTTTTAACTATTTTCAAACCAGTAAGTGTTTCCTCTACGGTTGAAATTAACTTCCCAGACTCTTGTTGGGCTTCAAATGATTGACTTTTTAAGGTTTTTCCTATTCTAGAAATCAATAAACCAGCTAACGGGATAAACAACACTACAAATAGTGTTAATTTCCAGCTAAAAGTAAACATGAGCGATAATGAAAAGACAATAGTTAAAGGCTCTCTAACAATCAATTCTAGAACAATAAAAAATGAGTTTTGCATTTCATTGATATCGCCTAAAACACGAGCCATAACATCTCCTTTTTGTCGTTTTGAGTAGAAACCTAAAGGCAAATTAATTATTTTATCATACATGTCTTTTCTTAAATCTGTAAGCACTCCATTTCTTAAGTACATCACATGTTGTAGTGCGAAATAACCAAATATATTTTTCAATAAAAATGTTGAAATGACAATTGATATGGTGATTAATAACGCCATTTGTGCATTACCGCTTTCTAAAAATCCCCCAACTTTAAAATACAGTAAATTTTCTGCATATTCTTTCAAGCCCATAATACCAGTATACACGGGTGTAGTCGTCACTTTTGCGGTTTTATCAAACAATACATTAAGCATTGGAATCAAAGACACAAAGGCAAGTGCTGTAAATAGCGCATATAAGGTGTTGAAAAAGATATTTAAAAAAACGTGTTTTTTAAACTTTATTATAAAAGGATATAATTGGTTTATTATCTTTTTCATTAGATCAATTTCATGTCTTTTATTATGGCATCAATTTTAGCATCAAGCGCTGTTTCGGTTGTGATAAATTCAGCTGAACTTGCAAGAATGGCGTTGACACTAATATAAAACTTTATTTTTGGTTCTGTACCACTAGGGCGCAATGCTACTTTACTACCATCTTCTGTGGTATAAATTAACACATCGGCTTTTGGTATTGAAATGGCTTCTGTAGTGTTTGAAATTAAGTTTTTACACACAGAAAGTTTGAAGTCTTCAACAGTAACTACTTTAGAGCCGTTAATTAGTGTTACAGGATTTTTTCGAGCTGATTCCATGATGTTTTTAATTTCTTCGCTGCCTTCAATTCCCTTTTTGGTAATGGAAATTAAACGTTCTTTATAAAAACCGTGCTCTATGTAAGTATTGACTAATTCTTTAAAAAATGAACTGTCATTTGTTTTTGTATACGCAGCGATTTCACAGGCTAATAGGGTAGAGGTAACGGCATCCTTATCGCGTACAAAATCGCCAACCATAAACCCAAAACTTTCTTCACCACCACCAATGAAATCCATACCAGGAAAATCCTTTATCATTTTAGCAATCCACTTAAATCCAGTGAGCCCAATTTTACATTCAACGTTGTAAGCTTCAACAAGTTTGATAATCATTGGAGAAGATACTATTGTAGATCCAACAAATTGGTTGCCGTTAATGGATCCGCTATTGTCCCATAAATCCAACAAAAATTTTGTCATCATAATCATGGTTTGATTGCCATTTAGCATCACCATATTGTTGTCATAATCACGTACAGCAATTCCTAAACGGTCACAATCAGGATCGGTACCAATTACGATATCAGCTCCAACATTTTCCGCCAATTCTAATGCCATTTTCAAGGCTTCAGGTTCTTCAGGGTTTGGAGATTTTACCGTTGGAAAATCACCATCAGGAACCGATTGTTCTTCTACAAGATGCACATTGGTATAGCCCGCTCGCTTCAATGTTTCTGGAACAGCAGTTATAGAAGTTCCGTGTAATGCAGTGAACACTACCGATAAGTTTTCTCTTGATGCAGCGGTATTGACTTTTAAACTTCCGTTTTTAACGGCTGCATTTATGAAAACATCATCAACATCTTTTCCGATTAAATGAATTAATTCTTCTTTTGAAGAAAAATTAATATCCGTATACTCTAAGGAATTTATAAGGTTTATAATTTCACCATCAAAAGGAGGAACGAGTTGTCCGCCATCTTCCCAGTACACCTTATAGCCATTGTATTCAGGAGGATTGTGAGAAGCCGTTAATACTATTCCACATTGACAACCTAAATGTTTAAGTGCAAAAGATAATTCGGGAGTGGCACGAAGGTCTTCAAACAAAAACACTTCGATTCCATTAGCAGAAAACACATCCGCAACAATTTTTGCGAAGGATTTGCTATTATGTCTACAGTCAAATGCAATCACCACTTTAATGGATTGATTTGTATACGTTTGATGCAAGTAATCACTAAGACCTTGCGTGTTTTTTCCTAATGTATATTTGTTAATTCGATTGGTGCCGACGCCCATAACGCCTCGCATTCCACCAGTTCCAAACTCTAAATTTTTGTAGAAACTGTCATTGAGTTCTTCTAAATTATTGGTTTGAAGTTGCTCAATCGTTTTTCTGGTATCTTCATCAAAAAAAGGGGATAACCAAGTGGCTAAATTTTCTTGTATATATATATCTGTTTTGGACATTTAAAAAATATTTTGTGCAAATGTAAATATTTACAAAGAGTTATGTATTATTTTATGGTCTTTTTAAGGTTAAATTTAAACATCGATATCTTCAGAAATGTGATATCGATTTTTGTTGGGTCTGGACTGTAGGACAATTTCACCTAAAAAGCCTGCAACAAAAAACTGAGTACCAATTACCATGGTTGTTAATGCAATAAAAAATTCAGGCCTGTTGGCAATAAGCCGTCCTGATGGATTGAGGAATAATTTATCAATTCCTAGGTAGGTGGCAAACCCCAAACCAATCATAAACATGATGACGCCTAAGAGTCCAAAGAAATGCATGGGGCGTCTTCCAAATTTGGAGATAAACCATATTGTAATTAGATCTAAAAAACCGTTTATAAATCGTTCCATACCAAATTTTGTTTTTCCGTATTTTCTTGCTTGATGAATGACTACTTTTTCTACGATATTTGAAAATCCTGCATTGACCGCCAATACGGGGATATAGCGGTGCATTTCCCCATAGACTTCAACGGTTTTAACAACCTCGCTTCGGTAGGCTTTTAGCCCACAGTTAAAATCGTGAAGTGTGAGACCTGATATTTTCCGTGCCGCCCAATTAAATAACTTAGAGGGTAGGTTTTTAGCAAAAAAAGAATCATAACGTTTCTTTTTCCAACCCGATACAATATCATACCCTTGTTTTTTAATCATCTCGTAAAGTTCTGGAATTTCATCTGGATTATCTTGTAAATCCGCATCCATTGTGATGACTACGTCGCCTTTTGTTCTTGCAAAACCTGCATGTAAAGCTTGGGATTTACCAAAATTTTTAGAAAATTTGAGACCAACGACTGCTGTATTTTTTTTTCGAAGCTTCTGTATGACATTCCAAGAGCCGTCAGTGCTACCATCATCAATAAAAAGAATTTCATAGGACAAACTGTTGGACTGCATCACAGATGCAATCCAATCATGTAATTCTTCTAAAGAATCGTGTTCGTTAAGTAGTGGTATAACTACTGATATATCCATTCTAGTTACTTTTGAAAGTCAAAAGTAAAGAATTTAAGCCTCTTTATCGTCAGTTTTCTTAACGATTAATGCTACAATCAGTCCAATAACCGCATAAAAGGCTAGTCTAAAAACAAATGCTTGACTTTGCGCTGCTAAAGAAAAGTTATCTTTTTTTGCAGCTTCATCAAGGGCAGCTTGCATAGCTTCTTGAGGCATTCCAAAACGTTCCATAGTTTGCTTGGTTAGAAGTAATATTTGCTCGTTTAAATAGGTAGCAGCTTCAGGGTCAATAAACGTGAAAATTGCAATACCAACAACCGTAGCGATAAGTGTTCCAATAGCTATGGTAATAAAATAGGACGTAAATGCGTGTTTAAAACTAATAAATCCACCTAAAATAGTTCTGGATTTTATTGACGATACAACACCATAACTTACGACGATTACAAATAATATAATTCCAAGCCACCATTCCGTGAATAAATCGATATTGATAGCATAAATTAATACAGAGACTAGGGATAATATACTTCCTAAGTAAAGACCGTTGTTGACTGAAGTTGATTTTGTTGTTGGTTCCATGGTTTTTTAATTGATTATTTACTGGTTATAGTTATAAGACTCAGTCTTCAAAGATATGTTACATTTTTATAAAAAAAAATAATATTAATAAACTGTTGTAGTTTTGTAAAAAATATATAAATTTGCAACTCGAAAAATCGAATTTAAAAGTTTACGTGATGAAAAAAGATATACACCCAGATAATTACAGAGTAGTAGCATTCAAAGACATGTCAAATGAAGACGTGTTTTTAACTAAGTCTACTGCTGATACTACTGAAACTTTAGAAGTGGATGGCGTAGAATACCCATTAATTAAGATGGAAATCTCTAGAACATCACACCCATATTACACTGGAAAATCTAAATTAGTAGATACTGCAGGACGTATTGACAAGTTCAAAACTAAATACGCGAAATTCAAGAAATAATAACATTTCTTTTAATTATACTTTAAAAGCTTTTCATCTATTGAAAGGCTTTTCTTATTTTTACACAAAGCTTTTGTATGAATTATATACTTTTTGATGGGTCAAATAGAGACGCTTTATTACCATTTACGTTCACGCGTCCAGTAGCAGATATTCGTATTGGTATTTTGACAATTCGTGAAAAATGGGAATTATATCTAGGCGTCACCACTACTACGGTAACAGAAGATTATCTTTCTGATAAATATCCGATGGTTGAAATGGAGCAAAACATAATGATCAATGCTTCTTATATACCCAACGACGCTTTGGTAAAACAAATTAAAAAATTAAAACCCAATCAAGCTGTTTTTGATGGGGATATAATGCTTGCTTTTTACAGTTTGGAAGATCAAGAAATTGATCTTAACACTCTTGAAATTTTTCAAATTGAAGAAACCGTTTTAAACGTTGAAACCACTTGGGATATTTTCGCCAAAAATGGAGAGGCAATAATAGCTGATTTTAAGCTATTAACCGCCGATAGAACTTCAGAACCCATCCCAGAACAAACAGTCGCATTTAACTCTGAGGATATTTTTATAGAAGAAGGTGCTGTGTTGCCACTTTGTGTGCTTAACGCTACAAATGGCCCGATTTATATTGGTAAAAATGCCGAAATAATGGAAGGTAGTATGGTCAGAGGACCGTTCGCACTTTGCGAAGGATCAACCCTTAAAATGGGAACAAAAATATATGGACCAACTACTGTAGGACCAAATTCTAAAGTAGGAGGAGAAATTAATAATTCGGTATTCTTTGGGTGTTCTAATAAAGGTCATGACGGCTTTTTAGGGAATTCTGTCATCGGAGAATGGTGTAATTTAGGCGCAGGGACTAATAATTCTAATTTAAAAAACAACTATGCTGAGGTTCGGTTGTGGAGTTATGAAACTGAAAACTTTGCCAAAACAGGCCTTCAGTTTTGTGGATTGATGATGGGCGACCATAGTAAGTGTGGTATAAACACCATGTTTAATACGGGAACTGTTATTGGCGTAAGTGCTAATGTTTTTGGCAGTGGATTTCCTCGAAATTTTATTCCTAGTTTCAGTTGGGGCGGTGCGAAAGGGTTTACTAGCTATTTAACAGCGAAGGCTTTCGAAGTTGCTACTGAAGTAATGAAACGTCGTGGGTTGGAATTCTCAGCCCAAGAATCCGCTATTTTAGAGCACGTTTTTGAAAATTCTTCGACCTATCGAACGAATTAGTTTTTCTGAATGTTTTTGAGCTCTAATAAATTGGTGGGATTAATCCCCAAACCCTTAATGTTTACTGCTGTAAATCGAATCACTTCATCGTAAAATAGCACAACTACTGGCGCTTTTTCAATAACCAATGCATCCATTTTTTTATAAAGATCTACTCGAGTTGCCTGATTTGTTTCTAGTAGTGCTTGTTCATACAACACATCAAATTGTTCATCTTTGAAATGCGTATAATTGGGACCATTAGGCGCAAAATTTGCACTGTAAAATAAGGATAAATAATTTTGAGCATCGGGGTAATCTGCCACCCAACTCGCTCTAAACAAATCAACTTTTCCATTTGATTTTACAGATTTTAGGGATGAAGGCGGTATCACTTCAATAGTAATTGTCAACCCGATGGATTGTAGTTCACGTTGAATAAATTCACTAAAGCTTAAATAATTAGAAGTCGTGGTCAATGTAATGGTTGGTTTTAGGTTTCCAGATTCTGTTTTATAGGCCTCAATAAGTTCTTTTGCTTTTTCAGGTTGATAGTTGTAGCCTAGCTGTTCATTATGACCTGGAAGTCCTTGAGGAATAAAACCTCCCAATGCAGGAATTCCAATCCCATTTCTTAAATATGTCATCATTTTTTTTCGATCAAAACCATAATTTAAAGCCTGTCGAATTTGTTTATTTTGATATTCAGGCTCCTCTGAATCCAAATAAAACCCTAAATATTCGGTATTTAAATAAGGTGCTCTTAGCATTTTTATACTTGAAGCATATCTAGATTTTAATGTCCCGTCAGCTTGTAGGATATCATCTTTATAGGAAGCGTCTAAGCCAGTAATGTAGTCAATATTCCCTTGAATGAATTGTAGGAACTCACTCTCTTTGTCTGCTAAAAAGCTAATGGACACAGCTTCCAAATGGGGGAGTTTTTGACCGGCTTTATTGGTTTCAAAATAACGCTTGTTTTTGCGAAAAATTAATTTAATATTTTCTTCCCACCGTTTAAATTTAAAAGGGCCCGTTCCGATAGGATTAGATCTAAAATCAGTGCCATAATGATTGACAATTTCTTTGGGAACTACACTACAATACTTCATCGTTAAAAGTCCCAAAAATGCAGGAAATGGCGTTTTAAGAGTGATTTGAAAACTGTGACTGTTTATCGACTTGTAGCGTTCAACATTTTGAAGTACCCATGCGCCTGGCGCTGCTAATTGAGGATTTTTTAGGCGGTCAAAACTAAATACAAAATCATTTGCTGTAACCGTTCTGGTTTGTGCTGCTCCAAACAATTGGTGCGTATGGAAATACACATCTTTTCTAAGTTGAAAGGTGTATACTTTTGCGTCTTCAGAGATTTGCCATGAAGAGGCAATAGAGGGGGTAACAGTCATCATAGAATCCATTTGAACCAATCCATTAAATAATTGATTGATGGCCGATATATCGGCATTGTCTTTTGCAAATGCAGGATCTAACGATCCAATGTTTTTATGTTCATTGTATCGAAAAACCTGATTGCCTCTAGAATCAGGCGTAGAATTGTTACAACTTAAAAATATGTTGCTACTTATAAAAAGACTTCCCAACATTAGAAGGAAGTAATTAGAGGCTTGTTTTGTCATTATAGATGTTAATTGTAAATTTGTCCACTTGGTAAAAGTACAAGAATGATTGATAGAAAAAAAGTCGCTTTTTATACATTAGGCTGTAAATTAAATTTTTCAGAAACGGCAACGATCGCTCGAAACTTTCAAGACGAAGGTTTTGATCGGGTTGAATTTTCTGAGTTTGCAGATATATATGTGATTAATACCTGCTCTGTCACCGAAAATGCAGACAAGCGGTTTAAAACTATTGTGAAGCAATCCCAGCGTATAAATTCAGAAGCTTTTATTGTAGCTGTAGGCTGTTATGCGCAGCTTCAGCCCGAAGAATTAGCAGCAGTCAATGGTGTTGATTTGGTTTTAGGTGCCACAGAAAAGTTTAAAATTACCGATTATTTAAATGAACTCACCAAAAATGACACGGGAGCTATTCATTCGTGTGACATTGAAGATGCCGATTTTTATGTGAGTAGTTATTCTGTAGGCGATCGCACGCGAGCTTTTCTGAAAGTTCAAGATGGCTGCGATTATAAATGTACGTATTGCACAATTCCCTTAGCGCGTGGTATTTCTCGATCTGATACGCTTCAGAACGTGTTAGATAATGCAAAAAAGATAGCGGATCAAGATATTAAAGAGATTGTTCTTACAGGCGTAAATATTGGTGATTACGGAAAAGGTGAATTTGGGAATAAAAAACACGAACATACCTTTTTTGAATTAGTAGAAGCATTGGACACTATTAATGGTATTCACAGGCTGCGAATTTCATCCATAGAACCTAATTTATTAAAAGATGAAACTATCGATTTTGTAGCCCAAAGCAATTCGTTCGTCCCTCATTTTCATATTCCTCTACAGAGTGGAAGTAACGTGATGCTCAAAGCCATGCGTAGACGCTATATGAAAGAACTCTATCAAAACAGGGTAGGACATATCAAAGCGGTGATGCCGGATGCTTGCATAGGCGTTGATGTTATTGTTGGATTTCCTGGAGAAACTGATGAATTGTTTTTAGAAACTTATAACTTTTTAAACACCTTAGACATCTCATATCTTCACGTATTTACCTATTCTGAGAGAGCAAATACTCACGCCGCAACGCTTTCTGGAGTAGTACCAAAAGCAGTGCGTTCCAAACGGAGTAAAATGCTAAGAGGCCTGTCGGCAAAAAAACGCCGTGCTTTTTATGAAAGTCAGTTAGGAACCCATCGAACAGTACTGTTTGAAGGCGAAAATAAAGAAGGGTATATACACGGATTTACAGAAAATTATGTTAAAGTAAAATCACCCTGGAATCCAGCGTTAGTTAATACGTTACATAAAGTGGTTTTATCTGAAATTGATCTAGACGGACTGCTGCGATTTGAATTTGAAGAATCGTTAGTAAAAATTTAAATGCGTATTCCGACAGGAAGCATTTTTTTGTAACGGCGATTTCCCCGAATAAACTTTGCTACTGGAGGACTTGTAGGGACCACACTGATATTTTTTTCGATAATATTCTCTAAAACAACCTTTAAAAAGCTTTCAATAAATTCTTCTGACTCTAAAACTTCAGGAATGTTTAGCTTTGTTAAGAAAATTTTTCGTTCTTGTTGAGAATATTCTAGGGTTGCAAGTTCACTACCAACTTTTAATTCATATTGGCGTAAAAAAGCATTGTCTATTAAATTAGAAGCGTCAACCATAGTAAAGAGTTTTAAGTAGGGTTAAGAAATCTCTAGAGTGCAAATTTACAAAAAAATTATATAACTCGTTAATATATATTCGATTAGTGCATCAAAAAGAAACCAAAATACCAATTTATTTTTTACCAGGCTTGGCGGCAAACACAAGTATTTTTAAAAATATTAAATTGGATTCTGATCAGTTTGAGTTGTTTTTTTTAGAATGGATGATTCCTTTTGAGGAGGAATCTATTTCTGAGTATGCGTTGCGGTTCTGTGCTAAAGTGACCCATCCAAATGCCGTTTTGATAGGGGTATCCTTTGGAGGTATCATTGCTCAAGAAATGAATTTGGTACACAATTTCAGAAAAATCATTATCATATCGAGTGTTAAAACGCGTCAAGAACTGCCACTTCATCTACAGTTGGCAGGCAAAACAAAAGCTTATAAATTAATTCCCACTAGCTTTTTTGCTCAAAATATTGATTTATTGTCTAAATATGCTTTTGGAAAACCGATTGTCGATCGTTTAGATTTATATAAACAATATCTATCCATTACAGATAAGCGCTACTTAGACTGGGCTGTAAAACAGGTGGTGTCATGGGATCAAGAAAAAAGTGACCCTAATTTAATTCATATCCATGGCGATCGAGATATTATTTTTCCAATTGATAATATAAAAACGTGTGTTATTGTCAAAGGAGGAACACACATCATGATTCTAAACAAATACAGGTGGCTCAATGAAAACTTACCCAAACTTATTTTTAGTTAGTGGTGGTTACACTTTTTTTTGTATTTTGGAACATTAAACCTATATTGTTATGCGTTATTTAAAACACACTTTTTATTCTGTTGGACTGCTATTTGTAATTGGATTTATAGCTCTCGCTTTTTCAAGTCAACCCATTCCAGAAGATAAATTTTCAAGTTTGGAAAATGATTATAATGTTTATGCGTTAGAAATTCCACAAGCACTTGACTTTTCAGGAGAAAATTTACCTCTACATAGCCCTGATATTCGTGAGCGTATGGACCGTGAACTTCTTGTCAATACCTATTGGCAATCTAATGGGTTATTACTAATAAAGCGTTCTCATCGCTATTTCCCTATAATTGAGCCAATAATGAAATCGTATGGAGTTCCTGATGATTTTAAATATTTAGCACTTATAGAAAGTGGATTACAAAATGTAACGTCTCCTGCAGGCGCCAAAGGATTTTGGCAACTTATGGAAGCGACAGCTAAAGAATATGGTTTAGAGGTCAATTCTAATGTTGATGAGCGCTATAATTTAGAATTATCCACGCATGTTGCCTGTAAATATTTTTTAAAAGCTAAAGAGAAATTTGGAAATTGGACCTTAGCGGCAGCGGCATACAATGCTGGAATCCGTGGAGTTTCAAATCAACTTGAAAAACAAAATGTTTCAGGATATTATGATTTGTTGTTAGGGGAAGAAACTGGACGTTATGTATTCCGTGCAGTAGCCTTGAAAGAAATTTTTGCACATCCTAAAACATATGGATTTAATTACACAGTGCATGATTTATATTCACAAATCCCGACTTCCAAGATTCAAGTGGATACTGCAGTGACAGACTTTGTTCAGTTTGCGACTAAATTTGATCTTAATTATAAACAGTTAAAACTTCACAACCCTTGGTTAAGAGAGGGGTTCTTAAATAATAAATCTAGGAAGTTGTATACTTTAGAAATCCCTCAAAAAGGGTATTACGAAAACTAAACTTAACGTCGCTTTCCGCCGCGTTGTTGTCCTCCTCCAAAGTGTTGGTTCGGCATTGCGCCTTTTTTCATTTGTTGCTTCATCATTTTAATTTGTTCGGTCAACATATCTCTTTTGTCTAACTTTTGAGCTTCTTGCAATAATTTTTGAGCTTCAAGCTTTCGACGCTTTGTAAATGCTATCCCTGCTAAGTTCAGCTTCGCCATTGCTAAATCATGATCCATCGATAAACCAAGACTTATAGCGTTTTTGAAATATTTTTCAGCATCATTCATGTTGGTTTGAGATACCATAATTCCTTTTAAGAAATTATAATAGCCTTGTTGTTTCTTAGTTAGTGCCGATTTTGGGTTTTTAATCTTATTAAGTAAACGTTCTGTGCCAGGGAAATCTTGCTTTCTTAATTTCAAAAATGCTAATAAAATCATTTCATTTTTAAAATAGAGAAATACAAAAATTAAAGACAGAAGAATAAGCATGATGCCATTTCCAACATAGGTTTCTATAATTTGATATATACCATAAGCGATGATGGCAGCAGCAAGAACTAATTTTATATTTTTATTGAACATATCTAAGGTTATTTATTTTGCGAGTACAAAGGTAGTAAAAACAAATGAAAATTATTTTAAAATTAGGTTTGTCAAAGTAAAAA
>Ga0209136_1000539_pt1 | contig 27147 bp, 38 predicted proteins | sample SaaInl0LU_22_DNA_FD_184640 | JGI IMG/M metagenome (GOLD analysis project Ga0209136, IMG submission 184640) | Marine microbial communities from expanding oxygen minimum zones in the Saanich Inlet - ESP_90LU_22_DNA (SPAdes) (version 2) | ecosystem: Environmental > Aquatic > Marine > Intertidal... | reverse complement strand
AACAAGTAAACCTATCTAATCAAATTAACGAGCGTGTTAAAATTTGTTTCTTGTTTTAGTTTTTAGGGTACACAAATATACTAAAAAACATTTAATATAAAAGAAAAAAAACGTTTCGTATATAAAACTCTAGTTTTAAACTAATTACACTACTAGACGAAACGTTTAAACGTTTTTTTCAAAAAACAGGCACCCCCTACAAAAAAATAAAATTTGTTTCTAAAGGGTATAGGGGAAGGCCTCAAACGTTTCATAAAAAAACCCCTAGTAAATTAATACTAGGGGTTTAGGTTTATCGGTTTAAACTAGTTTAAAAGTCTAAAATGTCTATGTCTGGGGTTATTTTTAAACTTTCCAATAACTCAGCGTCTTTGTCTTTGGCTAGATATGTATCTATATACGCCTGTAGCTTTTGGGCGCACTCGTTGGCTAGTTTATCGTCCGCCTTGCTTATTGGCTTACCTAGTGTAAATTTAGGGGTACTATATTTTACGGCTCCTTTCTTACCGTCTAACGCCTCGTTAACCTCTATAAACTGGTTATCTAGTAAGTGGTTATTTTCGTTATAAAAATCAGAATAAGACTTTACTCCGCTACCTTTTAACTGAAAGTTTACTAACTCGCCGTCTGGTAACATAGCGTAAATACTCCTATGGTAGACGCCTCCAGCGTTTTTAATTCGTTCTTTGTTCTCTTTATAAAGTCCGCTAGCAATTTCGCCACCTTTAAAAGCCTTAACGTTTAACGGCTCTTTACTAATAGCATAAACCTCGTTGGAATAAATACCGCTTTCGCTTGCATCGTTCCAGCCTTTTACTGTGTGGTAGTGTTCTAGAAACAAAAACTTAATAGGTAGATCTACCTTTACGTTTGCGCCTTTCTCTTTGTCATAGTAACTAAACGCCTTGTCGTTACTCTTCCAGCTAATAAATTTAGTAACTGGGTTACTTGTTTGGTTTGTTGGTCGGTTTAATCTCGCCATTTTATATATTTTTTTATTGCTCATAAATTACGTAGGTATGAGCCTCCTACTTTATTTTTAAATTAAAAACCTCTCGAAGGTATACATTTTTTATTTTCTGGCCTAATTTTAAAGCCTTTTTTATCTCTACTTTATTCGCTTGCTCTGTAACCTTTACAGTTTTAAACTCTTTAGGTAATAAATTAACGTCCTCGACTTCTACACGCTCAGACTTTCGTAAACTAAACGTGTTAGTACCTATTTTAATATCGCCGTATAATTCAATCGCCGAAACTAGGCTATTTTTTAGCCTATCTATTACGTTATTGTTTTGTTTTTTTAAGCCCTGTAAACGTTTTATTTCGTTGTCTATTGTAGTGTTAAAAGCCTCTTTTGACAATATAACCGAGTGGTACGCTATAGTTTTGTTACTTAGCTCGCTCTGGTTAATTTTTAGCTTATATTCTAGCTCTGGCGTTAACTCGCCCTCTAGCTCTTCTATTTCGTTTACTAGTTCTAAATATTCGTTTTTTATACTGTAAAGTGTGTTTTTCATTTTTGTAGTTTTATTATAAGTTCTATTAACTCCTGTTCTTTATCTTTCCAATAGCTCCACTCTGGTAGCTCAATTCTTACAAAATATTGTATTCGTTTTATTTCAGCTCTTGCTAGTTGTATTATTTCCTCTTTTGTCATTTTTTCTATTAAGGCGTAAACAAAATAGGGGCTAAACTCATAGCCCAGAGAGTTACTGACTAAATTATAAATTGTTTTTTTCATTTTTAAATATCAAAAATAACCTTGATATTTCAAAATAATATCATTACTAATTTTCTCCCTTTTGTCTGCGGTGCAATTTACTACCTTATGCTTTAGTATGTTGTCTATTTTATAAATGTCATTTTTGATCACTTTGTCAACATCGTAAAAACTTTTTATTTGCTTGTCTGAGTATATAACTGTCGCGTGGTCCTTATTTATAAATTTACCTATTTTTGTTAAACTTTCATTGGTGTACTTTTTACAAAAATATGCGTAAAGTTGACGAGTATAAACAAACTCTTTTAATCTGGTTTTGCGGTTTTTTACTTCGTCAAAGTCCATTACTAACTCTCTACAAATTACTTTTAAAACCTCTTCTTTTGTTAGCTTTCCTAAAGGCATAAACTTTTTAAAAGTTCCAACATATACGTACGGGTGCATCATTTTGCTTTTTCTATTAGTTCGTTAATACTTTGTTTAACTCTCTGGTTTTCTTGATAGTTAGACATACAGCGCCTGAATAGGTCTATAACCATAGGGGCGTTATCTTCGTTTAAATTCCTGTTACCTCTGACTATAGCCGTCAGCGTGTCGGGTGTATAGCTGTGTTTTAGCGCTATCTCTTTAATGTCGCCCTTTTTCTGGTTGTAAATTATATAAGCCTCTAGCTTTTTGCTTATCGGTTTGTTAAAATGTTTAATCTCAAATATTGCCATTTTTTTATTTTTTAATTGTTTATAATTGCCCCGCCTCCCAACAGTTAGCGCTACAATAGTCGCCGTCCTCTTCGACTGGGTTACCGCACTCTCTACATTCGTTTTCTCTTTCGTCAAATTCGCAAGGGTTACCTTCGTTTAAATAATCGTCATTCATATATTATAAATTTAATAGGTTTGTAATATCGCTAGAAAAATCTACTCCAGCTATTGAGTTAATACCCGCTAAGTTTCTTATAGAAAGTTCTAAACTTGCTCTACTTTCGTAGTTATAAAACTCGTTACCGCCGTCTAGCCATTCCTGTATGTCGTCTATTAGTGTAGAGTCTGTAGTATTAAAATCGCCTCTAAATTCGTGGTCAATTATAACCTCTATTTTATAATTTCCTTGTCCTTGTTTTTTAATGATAAAATTTGTCATCTTGTTTTTTTTTAGGTTTAATGTCGTGTAACTATTACACTACACACAAAAGTAACAAAATAGTTTTAATTACAAAATTTTTTGTACTAAAAATTTTCCTCTTGTGTAAATTCTGGCGTTTTTTTCTCGCTTTCAATCATAGAAAGCAAACAGCTGTAACAAATTAAATCTAAAATTGAGTCGTCTATACTCTCGTTATTCGGCTCGCTACCTTTTAATAGTACGCCTAGCCTAGCCACTTTAGTAGCTATAAGGCTCAAACAGTTTTGAGACGCCGTTAGTCCTACGATACTCCCCGCTAGTTTAAAGTTACTCAAACGGTCCTCATTGGCGTAGTCATTACCTTTTTTAAACATAGTCTGTTTAATTTGGTCCACTATCTCGGTTAGCGCTATCTCTTGCTCTTTTAATTCCATTAATTTGTTGGTTTTGTTAATCTTTGTAGGCCCTTATATAGTTCCTCGGCGTTATCGTTCCAGATATACGCGCAAGTCTCTAATTTTTGGTTAAAAGGTACCTCAATAAAAAATAATTCCTGTTTATAATAGTCAATATCTGTAAACCTATGGCACTCGTATTTCAATAGACAGCCCTCGCCTGTGCATTTAGTTAACCTCTCCATTATTTAAGTTCCTTAATAAAAAATCTGTATAACTTCGGTTACTTATATGATACGTCTTTTTGCATTTGCAAGACATAAAACGTTTAATGTAACCCATTGGTGTAGTATCGGTATGGCTTAGCTTAACCTCTTTACTCGCGCACTCTGGACAATGCCACTTTTTACCGCCCTTTAAAACGGCTAGGTTTGTATTATGATCTATGTAGGGCGTAAGGACGCTAAAAACGTCCTCTAACAAAATTACATCCTGTTCACAATAGCTAACCATTTTAGATAAATACTCTTTTTGCTCCGCCTTAGTACCCTCTACCGTTTTTTCCCATAGCTTAAACCCCTCGTGGTCCAGCTTTCGGCCAACGTTAAAATAGTTACCTAATAGGTCTAGTTTATTACTCGTAAAATTAAAGTATTTACGGGCCTTTTTTAGTGTGTCTAGAGTTCGATATTTTGGAAACATTAAAACGCCGTTTAAAATCGCCCTAGTTCTAAGCTCTTTAATGTCGAAACGGTCGCCGTTGTGAGCTATAATTTCGTCAGCTTGCCCGAGTACCTTAATAAAATCTTTAACTAGTTTTTTGTCGTTATGCCTAGAGTCCCATTTTAGACTATGTACTTTTTCGTCTCCTTGCCATTTATAGGATATACAAATTATTTTTTTTTCTGTTACTATTTGCTCTGGCCTTATATATTGCTTTCCTTGTCTCCAGACGTTAGCCTTTATGTAACTTGTTTCTATATCGAAAAACAGGCGTTTAAACGGCTTTAAATTAGCTTTTATATTTAGATCTCTTCTAATTCCGTTAACCTTTACCCTTACCGCGTCAAAATTTTTGTTTAAATTAAATTTTAAAATACATTCACGAGCTATAGCGTTGTCGCTGGTTATTGTTTCCATTCGTAACTCCACGTATTTTTTAAACTCGACAGGATAGCTCATTTAGTTATTTTTTTAATAAAGATAGGTAAAATAATTTATACCCTATTTTTTGGCGTTCAGCCAAACGTATAAAATTATAATTAAAGCTAGCAATATAACCCAGCTTAATAGCGTAAAATTTATACTGTTTTTAACAGGATAGTATTTTACTGGTATTTTACGCTCTATAATTTTGTCTATAAAAATAGTATCGCACTCGCCAAAAATATAGACGCTATCTAAAACGGTGTAAACCTTTACTTTTAAATTTTCTTTGTTTAAAAATACTGTGTCTAGTAACGACTGGTAATTTACGACTGTGTCAGTTGTAACCTCTTTAGTTTCTAAGGTTATAGTATCTATTATTTTTACCGAGTCTGTAGTGTGTACGTGTGGGTATTTTCTAACTAGCCTAGCGTGGCGCTTAATAGGGCTACAGGATAAAAGTATTATTATAAATATTAGATACCTCATTTAATAAATTCGGTTATAAACTTATAGTGTAAATTAACTATTTTATTTTGGCCCTCTTCCCTCATTAGTATGTTTTGGCACTCGTATTTATTAGTGTGAAAAAAATTTTCAGTTAAAACAAAGGGGCAAATAGTATTTTTTAAAATATAAAAGTTAGACGACTTTTTACCTCTTAATCTACGATCTGGAAACTCTTTTATCATAGCCTCAGCCGATAAATTAGCTAATTTGTATGAGTCTATACTAGCCCTGTTATAAGTGTAAACGCTCCAGCCGTGGGCCGACTCTTTACTAAAACCATTAGAGTGGACCGAGACGCCAATATATTTTTTATCTTTGTTCGATCTAATCTCAGCGTTTATATTGTTAACTCTGGTCCGTAGAGGTATGTCGTAATCTGTAGGGTTAGAATTATAGACCTCTATACCGTCAGCCTCTAAACGTTCCGTTAATTTCCTTACTATCTCTCTGTTACCTACGCCCTCGTAGTATACGCTACCGTCCTCCCATATCGGCGACCTTTTGCCCGCTGTCTGGTAAACTCCATTTATTAGCCCTCCGTGGCCAGCGTCTAAAATTATTACGTAACTCATTTACTTTATCTCGTTTAGGTCCTTTTTAAAACCTTTTAATTTATTAAATAACCCCTTTACTATCTCTATAAAAGGTTTATTTCCTAACTTCTGGCTTGTCTCGTCTATACTTTTAGCCTCTATGTAAACAAATAAAGCCGTAACTAGTTTAGTTACCAGTAATTTAATTTCGTAAATTTCGCCGTCTAGTAGGTACTTGTCTACTAAGAAACTAACAAATATACAGCCTAAATACATTAGTAATTTAGGTACTATATTAAAAAGCCTGTGACTCGTAAACCCTTTACGTCCCTTTACTTTTAACGTATAGTAAATCGCAAAAAAAGTATCTAAACAAACGCTGGCCGTCATTAGAGATAACATACCGTAAATAGGCGTTATAAAGGTTATAAACAAACCCCCTATAGCTATAAAATAATGTCCTAAAATTGTACTTTTCATTTTACAAACCCTCTATAAATTTAACGTGTTTAATAGCGTTGTCCATAATAGTAGATCCAACGGCATTATACCAGTTTGTAATGTAAAGGTTTTCGTCTTTTACCTTTGTGTAACTGTCTTTTACCTCTGTAATTCCGTCCTCTTCATACTTAACGGTACCTATCTCTGGCGTATCTTTAAATTTAACCTTTTTAGTTTTAAAAATAACGTCTCCGAAAGTCTTGCCGTTAGCGTCTAATCTCTCTACAAAATACTCAATACTAAACGAGTCCGTTAACGGCTCTATAGTAATCGACTTTATAACGCCTCGTCTATTGTCTTGGCTTACATTTGTTTTTTTTAAAACTATTCCTGTCGCGTTAGCGCTTAACTCTTTATATTTCATAAGTATAATTATCTATTGGTAGGTCACAATAACCGTTCTCGTTTTTAATTTTTAAATTTAGTTGACAAAACCAGCCGTTTAGTACGCTACCGCCTTTTTGTGTAAAATTTTGTACCGCTGTTGAGTCGCTAACTATTCCGTACTTTTGCCACCTAGCCGAGGTAGTTATAACCTTAATTAAGTCGTTCATTATCTCTAAGGTATCACTATCTACGTAGCTGTCTATTAGTTTAGCGTCATCTATTTTATCGCAAACCATTAGGCCCAGCCTTAAAGTAACAAAATTACGGTCTATAGTAGCGTCTGTTATGTTAGCTATCAAAGAGGTGTGTTTAACGTTGTTACTTTCGTAGACATCCAAAAAAGGCCCGTAAAAATACGCGTTTATTTGGAGGTGTGCCTCGGCTAACTGTCTTAGCTCGTTATCTATTTTTTTTATTGTCGCCCTCATTCGCTTGTTTTACTCTTATGGCCTCTAGCCTTACCTTGTGTATAGTTTTTTTCTGTGGTCTCATATTTATAAAAAAGACATTCTACTTTTATAGTTATTACCTTGTCCCTCTGGGTTAATATCCTGTTTATTTTTGCTATCTATGTAAAGCGGATAGTCTTTTTTATTGTCAATTAAATACCCAATTAACCTATTTTTGTAAAATGAGTAGTCTTTTTGTAACTCGCTCCTATATACGTTATACTCGTCTAGGCCGTAACTCCTTACGTTTTCGTCACTAGCGGATCCTACACTTTTGTTTCGTATTTTCCAATTATTATGAGTGGACGCCTTTAGTTCACAGGCCACGAAAATAAAGTCCAAGACGTAAACCATTAGCTTATTCTCTAAAGCTGTTAAATCGTTGTCCTCTACGCCCTGTAAAAGTCTCCTGTAGAGTAAACTACCCAAAGCTGGCTCTAGGTCTGTGTCTTGGATACGTTTAAGCGTAACGCTCAATTTTTCGTCATTGATATCTTGGTCTAGATAGCTGTAATGTTTGAGGGTACTAAGGTCTATTAAATAATTCATATATATACTATTTTCTGGCTCCATACGTGACGACACCAAGGAGTAACTTTTTTTCCATTGTTAAAAAATCCTCCGCGATAGGTAAAGATATCCCTACCTACAGCTCGGCCTATTGTGTCTATGTCCTCTCTAGTCCATACTTTACGTTTAGATAACGTTACTAAATCTCTACAAAAGTCTCTAGTCCTATTGTTCGGTAAAATAGACGGTCCGCTAATCGCTGGGTTTTTTTCGTAAGCGTAGTAAATTTTAATTCTGGTAACGTCTTGTCTAGCTATTTCTCTAAGTCCTAAGCTAGTAATGTTTTTTTTATTAATTAAGCCTAAAGCCTCTAGTCTTTTGTAGGTTTTAGCTAATTTTATGGCGTCTATGTCTAAGCTCTTACGTATATTTTCATACTCTTCGCCGTCCGAAATCATTGCTAAAACTTGATTTTCTACAGCCGAAAGTTTAGCAAAAGTTTCTTTTTTAAACTCTTCTAATAACTCAGCCTCTTGATCGTCTACGTTAAACTCATTAGGTAAAACTCTAGAGTAAATTATACGCTCTGGCTTTGGTATACCGCATTTATTTAGTTCCTCTACTATGTCTAAAGTTTCGCCGTATGATTCAATTTTTTTTTTTTGAAACTGTTGTATAGCTGGCTCTTCTATTTTAGGTATAAAATCTAAATTAACATCGTTAAACTCTATTTTACCCTGTAGTCGGTTACCCTTTTTAGCGATATAATTTAAAGCCGAAAGTATAGCCCTCTGTTTATACTTAAAATAGTTTGACTTCATTATTTTGTAGCCTATCTCTAGCTCTGTCGCGTTCCCTAAACTTCCTTCGGTTTTAATACCGAATAAAATAGGGGTAGTTACCGAGTGAGCTAATAGAATATTGTTCCTGTTGTCTTGGCTTAGAGCTATATAACGGTCCTTTAAATCGTTACCGCTTAAATTGACGACTGAAGCCTCGTTTTCTTTCCCTAGATTGTACAACACAAGTACACCCCCCGCGTTATTTTCTCCTGTACTATTATCCTGTATATCTCTCTCTAGGTCCCTCTTTTCCTTTTCGTCCGCTGGTTGCCCAGAGTTCAAATTTATTATAGTTCCTGTACTAAAATTATTAGTTATTTCGGAAAGTTGATATTTATTTATTTTAACGTCCGTTAAAATAGACGTTAGACCACCACTATACGGCGGTTGTGGGTATAATGATTTATTAACAGTACGGCCCTCTATGGTCTGCTTTCCTTTCTCTTGGTAAATTAAATAAAACTCCCTTTCCTCTCTATTTGAGGCGTCAAAAGGCGAAATTAATTTAATAGCGTTGTCCTTTAAATCGCTCCAGTCTTGAGAAACTGCTATTTTATCGTCATCTAGTCTATACCTTACCTTTTCAAAATCTACTACCTCTAACTTATCTACTCTACTCTTGTCCAAAGACCACACGCCACGCAAACAAAACATATTCGAAAGCTCCAAATCTTTACTCATTTGCTCCGCTATCTCGTCTAGGTTATAGTCTGAGTTCCCATTTTCAAAAAAACGTCTAAACTCTTCGCTGTCTGGTCCTGTATAGTTTAAGCCTCCGCTGGTTGTATAGTGTACTTTGGCGTTAATAACGCCCGAGTGTATAGCTGAATTTTGGTAAAGGAAATTTAAAAAATAAGGATAATAGTTGTCCACGCCCCAGTTAACTATTAGGTCTTTTTTATTGTCCTTTTCAGTTGGTTTGGGTATAGATATATTTTTTGCAATAAAACTAGACCTCATTTTTTTATCCGACATAGTTAACGTTATCTATTGTGTTAATTGTATAAAATTCGCCCTCTGGGAAATCTGTAACTACTTCGGCCTTGCCGTATAGTAGTACATTTTTACCTTCTGTGGTAGGCTCTTCGTCTACGCTCTCGTAGACCTTAAACATAAAATTTCCTCTAGGTAAATTTATATCTGTGGGTAAAGATAATAAAAATAAATCAAACCTATTTGAGGTACTTATAGGATCTAAAAAAAAGTTAAAATACTCTCTTTTTTGTTGGTGGAAAAAAGAAAATAAATATTTAGGCGTCTGTATGGTTACTAACTGACTCAGCGCTAGCGCTAGTTTCTGGCTCTGGTTTTGCTTTAGTAGTAACATAGAATATTGTTAAATTTTCTCTTTTAAAAATAGGATAGTTTCCTTCGGTAACGGCTACAAACCTACCCAAAGTTCTTGAGTAGGCTTTAGAGCCGATATATTTTTTTTTAACTTTCATTAAGCTATAGGTGTAGGATAGTTAGCAATATCTAAGCTAGGAGCTATAGAAATCTCTTTACCCACTAAGTTTATAACTACTCCCGCCATATCTTCGTAATTCTGCCCAGAGGTAAACGCTCCAGTTTCTAGAGTCATACCATTAACAGCGCCATAAACGTAGTTATTACCGTTTTCTCTCTCTTCGATAACAGTAATAAAACCTTTAGCGATTAAGTCCGCTAGGTTTCTAGTCTCTATACTGTCGTCTTTTAAAGTAATAGCGCAAGTTGACGCATAAAAAAGGCTATTATTCTCTCTAGACCTGGTAGCCGTTTCTGTTACGACAATACTAGCCATATCTGGAGTGATTCTGTAAGCGCTTTTAGTAACGTCTAAAGTAAAAGTAGTTACGTCATTAGTAGAGCTAACTACTAAACTGTCTATATTTTCGGTATTCATCACTACCACCGACTTAACGCCCCCATTGGAGGCGCAAGCTGGCTTTGTGAAACCGTTTGTAAGTTCACACATTTTTTATTTTTTTTAAAAATTAATATTAAGCCCCTAAAACTAGCTTTACAAAGTAATCAGGGTAAACAAACTGCACCCCACTTCTAAACAAGTTTCTAAGTCTTAATTTTTCAGCCTCTTCTAAGAATTTAACCGTAATTCCTTCGGTATCCGAAAATAAATCACATCCGTAAAACATATAGGTATAAGGACAGGCGAACATTTTCCCTAATCCGTTAAGCTGTGGGTAAGTTCTTACCGTAATGTTTGTAGTCGGCAAAATAAACGACATTTCGCTACCCTCGTAAGATACATCGATATTAGACGCGTAGTCCTTATCGTTGTAAATTTGAGTTAAAATAGCGTTAGCCTCTACTCTTCCCGTGATAATTTCAACGTTAGCGCCGTTGTCAAACAATACGCTAGGGATATTATCGTAAACCAATTTAGCCAAGTCGAAAGCGTTAGCGGACGTTATAGCTGTCTCTGTTGATGACGCCGAAATAACTCCAGATCCTACAGCCTCCCAAAGTTTAATAAAACCGTCATAGTGGCTTAAGTTTCCGTTTAAGCTATCTGTGTCTCCCAAAAACATTAAGTCTTGGTTTTTCTTTTTAGTCATTTTGATAATGTAAGCTGTCAAAACGTCCTCAAGAGGTAAATCTCTGTCTTGTCTGTTTGCTCCGATTGACAACAATAGTTGCGCCCAAGTATCCTCTAGAGTATCGTTACATAACTCAGTACCTACCATTAAACGTTTAGTTACTATGTCTTTACCGTCAAAAACAATGGCGTTATTTTCGTCAAAAGTAGAGTTACACTCAGCCCCAGACTCTAGCGCTAAATCAGAGTTCAATAGCTTAATAGTTTGACTTCCCTTTACGTTTTCTAATACATTAATTCTAGACGTTAACCCAGAGCTGTAAAGCAAATCAGCGTATATGTCAGCGCTTTGCTCGTCTATGTATGCAGGCAGGCTACTAACATCGTACCCTCCAAACTTATCTTTAATTCTTTCTTTTAAATTTTTCATTTTTTATTTAGTAAATTGTCTCCAAGTCTTAGAAGAGTTAGAAACTGTGTTAAACTTTTTTTTGTCGTTTTTATCCAATTCAGAAACTAATGTTTCTATTTGTTTAGCAAAAACCTCGTTTTTTTCTTGCAAGGCTTTAATTTGCTTGTTCATTTGAGTAGTTACCTCCTCTATAACTGTAGCTACCTCTTCTGGAGTTACAGCGTCAGCTGGAGCCTCCTCCTCTACTGGCATCTCTTCAATAGATACGATAATACCGTTTCCGTCTACAGTAATCGCCATAATTTTAGAGTCTTGCTCTATAGTATGCACTCCCTCTGGAGCCAATACTTCGCCCTCTTCGGTAATTACTTTTAATTCTGCGCCCTCTACTAGTTCAGTAAAAGAAACTTGCACACCCTCTACAGTTGTAGCGGTCTCAAATTTTTCTCTTCCGAAAACCATTTCAAAAAGGCTTTTATTCGCTTTTTTCATTTGTGTTTTTTTTGTTGTTGTTGTTGTTTTAATAAATTTTTTGTCAAAAAAGCCCTCAATAGAAAAACCTATATGTTTGCCTTTTTTAATCTCTTCCCATACTTTTAAATCGTCTACTTTATAACTCACGATCCAGCTACCGTTTTTAAGGTTTTGGCCTTTTAAACTATCTGGAGCTTTTACACCTCTCTCTTCGTCTATAAAATAAGACTCAAAAAGGTAAATGTCTTTTACATTTTTGTTTGAGTCGTGCATCTCGTTAACGTTATGCATATAATTAGACTTAAACATTTTCTGAGCTATTTGTAACGTTTCCTCTTTAGAGAAAATTACGTAATGTTCGCCTAGTTTACTGTCATTCCTGTAAATAGGTAAGTCTACAGCTATAGCTACGCCCGTAACTATTCTTTTGTCCTCGTTAAAATGATATTTAACCCTCTCAGACTTTCCGTTAAAAAACTCGAAAGCCTTAGAATGGGCAGGCTCGCTTACTAAAGCTATGGCGTCCATTCCGTCCTCCTCGTCTGTCAAAATCATTTTATAAATTGGTAGCATATTTGTAAGACTATTTTTTTTTTAAATTTGTAGCTAAATTGTGGCAATTCTTTGTGTTGTCATTCTGCGCTCCTGCATCGCCTCTAGTTCGCTCTCTACTAGGACCACTCTATTACTGTTATTGTTACCACCGAAAGGGTTAAAACTTTGTCCGTTATTTGTTCCTGTTGAGGTAGTGGTATTGTTTACTGCGCTAGTCATAGAGCTAGTGTCTCCTACTGAGGTACTGGGCGCTGTTACTCCACTACCGCCACTCAGTAACTGTTTAGCTTTCGCCATATTTGTAGTGATTTGAATAATACCATTTGCAAACTGTATCGCTCCAGCTACCCCCATAGTAACGCCGTTTAACGCGTTAGCCTGTGACTGTGCAACGAGTGACGAAATAGCTAGGGCCGTATCGGTTGCTATCTGGACGAGAGCGCTAGCCTTTTGTTTTTTCTCGTTATCTTTCATAAAGAAAGTTAACATATCTAGCCCTTTGCCTATGTCGTTTATTAACATATCTCTAGCCTGTTGCTGTGCGTTTATATTGGCTACAGCTGTGGCGGTCTCTTGCTCGGCTCTATTTTTTTCCTCTTCGCTATATTTGTCTTTTAACTCTTTTGTTTTCTCTAGATACGTTTCCTCTAACTCTAGGGTAGACTGTTTGTTATCTTTGGCCTTTTGTATTAAATCAGTATAATAAGTATCTAGGTCCTCAAACTCTTTAGCCCTTTGCTCCTCTAGTGTATTTACCTCAGCGTCTGCTATCTCTTTTTTTAAGTCGGCTAGAGCTTGCGCCTCCTCTTTTATTTTCTCGTCATTTTTTAACTTAGCGTCTGCCTCTATCTGGTTAATTAGAGCGTCCATTTCCAGAGCTTGTTTTTTCTCTAAAATTTTACGCTGTTCTAGTGTATAGTTTTTAGACTTTAGTAAAGCGTCTAGCTCTCTCTGTTGTTTTACTTCTAACTGAGCTAAGGCCCTTACATCCGCGTCTTGTTCCATAGATATAATAGCATCCTCTAGCTCCTGTCTTAACCTTAACTCTTCTTGGTTTTGGCTTTCTATCTGTTTTTTACTAGTTTCGCCGTTTGCCTTTCTTTTTTCTTGCTCTTTTAAAGTAAAACCGTCTCTTTTGTTTTGTAACTCAATTAGTTTTTTATTTGCCTCGTCTATTGTGTCCTGTCCCTCTTTAGCCACCTCTTCGGGATCAAATAACATACTAGCAATACCACCGCTAAAACTTTCCTCTAAATTTGTAGCCTCTTCTATTAAACCTACTTTTTCTAATCCATAAGTAAGCATATCAATAGCTCCTAATAGCATTGTTATAGGTAAAGTTAAAATACGTATAGTATTTTTTGCTATTTTGTTGTTTCTCTCTGAGGCCTCTATTTGTGTTTTCTTTTGCGCTTCGGCTAACTCTATAGTTTGCTCCTGTTGTAGTAACTGAGCGTCTAACTGTTGGAGTTTCATTTGTAGTATGTCCTCTTCGCTTTTACCTTGTAGCCTTAAAGTATTTTCGCTAGCCTCTATATTATCTAGATTAGACTGTGTTAACTCTTTCTCTTTCTCTAAATCTGCATTACGTTTTTTTTGTTCACTTGACAAACCAGAAACAGCTCCTTTAATTTCGTCCCAGTAAGCTACTACAGTACCAAGCGCTACAACGATAGCGCCTATTCCTGTAGATATTAACGCTTTTTTAAGGCCTCCCATAGCTTTACTACCAGTACCAATAGCTACGGCATAGGCTTTTTGTAAGCCTATAGCTATTTTAGTTTTAGTATTATTTAGGCTCGTTAAAAATTCCGACTCTTTTTTTAAGTCGTTTCTAATTTTCTCAACAGCGGACAATGTAGCTTGTACCCCCTCTAGTTTTACCAGAGTTGCCATTAGTTTATCATTTTCGCCACCTAATAAAGCCGAAACGCCCAAAAACGCTTGATAGCCTCCAGCCATACCCTCGGCTATATTTCCTAGGTCTTTAGCTGTAGTTTTTGACTCTTTAGAAACGTCTTTTAAGTCACTTATAAACTTTTGTTTTTGTTGTTTCTTAATACGAAACTCTTGCAAAGCTATATTATTATCTTTAATTGCAAATTTAAGCTCGTCCATTTGTTCGCTTAATTGCTTTCTAGAGGCTAAAGCTGTTTTAGGTAGGTTGTTATATGTTTGTGTTAACTCTTGTAACTCCCTTTTAAACTGTATGTTTGTTTCGTTTAGCTCGTTAGTCTCGTCAATTAAACCAGAGATTTCTTTTTCTAACTGTTTAACCTCATTTACAGACTTCCCAGAGTCTACCTCTATTTTTATCGCTACCGTTTCCTGTGCCATTATATTATGAATTTACCCACATTACATCATCAATGTAGTTTTGAGTTGTGTTTGTTGTTACTATTGTTCCAGTATAAACTGAATTAATATCTTGTATCGTATTTCCACTTCCCTCATTTGTTGGAAAGTATGCTTTTAAACCACTTTCAGCGCCAGTATAAACTCGTGTCATATCTGAAACTATCTCGGATTGAGTTCTTGCTGTAGTCCAAACAGCTAACTCTTTTTGAGTTCCAGTGTTTCCTAATGTAGATATTACTGGGCCAAAACCTCCAAAATAAAAATTAGAGCCACTTCGTGTAAATCCTAATGTTGCAGTCGGAGCAGTATTCGTTTGTGCTACCCCGTCTACATACATCGTCCCACCAGTTGTTGCATCAAATGAAATTGAAATATAATACCATTGTCCACCGTTGAAATATTGCCCTGCATTTGATTCAATTATAGTATAATTGTTTCCAGTTGTTGAGGTTGGTAAATACATTCTAATTACTCCAGTATCTCTAAACTCTGCGTAAAAAGTTCTTTGATTACTACCTCCGTATTGACCAGCTAAAAACTGTCTCGCTTGACCATTAAAAGTGGTTACGTCTGGTTTAACCCAAAATGATAATGCCCTTGTATTAGTTATAAAATTTAAAGGTAATTGTACCCACTCGTTATAATTAGCATCAAAGTGTAAAGCGTCATTTTCTTGCTCTTGGCTTATTAAAGCGTTATAATTTTGTGTAACCTCCTCTTCTGTTAGTTCTTTGTTATAAATACCTAAAGTTTGTAAATCGCCTAAAAAACAGTATTGCCCCTCCCTACTTTGCGTTAATTTTTTTCTAAAAAGAGGAATCGGGAAATTTAAACCCGTTGGCGTTGTATTTTGACCTGCTAAAGCTCCATTAATATATACTTTCATTGAGCCATTAAGAGTGCTATAAGTTGCTAAAATATGGTTTAATTGCCCTAATATTATTGTACTTGTGTTTATTGAAATACCATAGTTGGTACCTCCAGTTTGGACTCTAAAATAAAGAGTGCTACCCGATTTGCCAAAGTCCCACTGGTAAGAGTTATTTGTAGAGCCTCCGAATAAATCTCCGTAAGTCCATCCCCCGTCTAAACTTCTTGTTAATGAATCATATTCTGCAATATATTCTATACTAATTTGACCAGTTTTATTGATATTCCAATCCTCATTTGATCCAGCATCATTTCGATACATATTACTAGACGAGCCGTTTGATTCAAATAGTTCAGTGCCAGAATTCCAAGGAAAGTTTGCAATAGTCATATTATTAGTATTCCCATACAAACTAACATCGAATACTGTGCTACCAGAACCAGAATAAGAATTTACATCGTTACTAAAAATCCTTAAAACTTCATTATTTAAAACCCTATTTTGTGGCTCTTGATGTTGGCTATAAATTCCACGTCTTAAAATCATACTAATTCGCCTATTAAATTCCACTCATTCGCTCCAATCTTTAGCAAAGTAGCCCCGCAATTAATTCTACCCATTTCAAGTAAACTATCTACCGAGTTAATAACGACTGGGAATTGTGGAAGAAAAGTTATACTTTCGGCTTTCTTTGTAAAAAATATTTGTGTTCCAATAGGATAGTAACTTGTCTCAAATTCTGGATAAATTTCTATAATTAAATCTGCATCATTTTCTAAATTTTTATTCCTATAATCGGTAAAATTTAAAATAACATTTCCACTCAAACCAGTTACCGTATCTATTAGTGTAGGACTTCTTTCGTTTATCCATAGGTCGCCAAAATTAGGACCACCAAAAACTAAAATATCTCCAGCTACTGGGTTATTTATTTCAACGTCTGTTATTTCATTTAGTAAATAGCTTAATAAACCTTTAATCTCTGTAGCGCTCAAGTCCGTAATTTCAGAGCCTCCACCACTTAAACGACCTACTAAAGTATTATTGCCTACACCTAAAGAGGTGGGGTTACTTCCCCCGCTTTGCTTAACCAGAATTGAGTGAGTAGTAAAATCTGAGTAGTTAATTTTTTCGTTTAAAGCATTTTGTAGGTCCGTCTGGTCGGAGAGCGTTCCGAGTATATCGCCCCAGTTTACAGACGTACCCGCACCGTCATATAGTGTAACTATACCGCTCTCGGTCCTAGTTTGTAAAATATTTTCTACAGTATTTAAAAACAGCTCCCCCTCGTATATATCCGTAGCTATCCAGCTACCGTCTGTATGGTCTGGGCTAGTTGGTACTGTAGCGCTAGCGCCCTCTATGTCGCTAACTTTTAAGATCATTCGTTTAAATTCCTCCATTTTTATAATTGTAATAGTTTAGGGTTTTGCGCTAAAGTTGAGTTTTTGCCCCCTCTTAATATTGACGTCCCACCGCCTACACCTTTCGGCGAGCTTACTAAAGTAGTCCCTTTTGTTATACTTGAAATAATAACAGGGTTAGAAAAACTAAACTCGTTAGTTTCTAAAACCTTGTATAGTTCTATTTTTGTCGTTTCGTAACCGTTGGCGTCATAGTCTGTAATAGTGTTTTTACGATAAAGTACGCCGTTTATATTTACCAAGGTCGAAAAGTCCCCTATAGTATTCTCGTTTATGTTAAAGTAAGCCGTTAAAATTTTACCGTCTACGCTGGTTTGTTCTACTATATTAACCCTGTGAAATTCATTGAATAGGTTATTATTTACGTAATTATTGTAGTTGTACAAAACCTCTAAAGGCTTGTTAAAATTTAAGTCAAAACTAGGATTATTAGTATTATTATAAGAGTGGTGCGCCTGTGGGTAACTGCTGTAAAAAGTGGTCCCGCTAGAGTCGGCCACTTGCCAGCCTAGGTTAAAGCTCTTTAAACCGTTGTTAAAAAATATGCGAGGCTTTCCCTTGTAAGGCTTAAAGTCTATACCGTTGTCACTATCTACTATTTTAGGTAAAATATAGCCTGTACTTATTTCCTTAGGTACAGTCTGAGCAAAAGGTACTTTATACTCTATTGTCTCGTTACTATATTCGTTGTCAGTCATATAGGTATAGTTCCCGTAACCCTCTCCGTAGCTTTTTAAATATTCGGCGTTAAAAAAATCGCCGTCATCTTCAAATTTAAAGACGTAGTTTTTAGCCGAGTCTGTTACGCTTGGCCTAATATTTATAGCTTTTGAGTGGTCCAGTAAATCGGTGTAATTTACCTCGCCATTATAATAGTCGTCTAAAGGCTCTACCTTTATTACTCCGTCCTCGTCTGGCTCACTAACATAGAGGTTAAACATTGTTATAACTCCCTTTACAAAATCGCTACATTTCAAACTTGGTAAAAACCTATTTAAACTAATAACGTCCCCCTGTAAATAGATACCGTTTTTACTCGTTAAGTCTAAATTAAAGTTATTGTTTAGATCAAAATTTAAATCGAAATTAAAAGGCGTTGTACCTTTTATAGTTCCTGTTACGTAAAAATCAGAATAAACCTCGTCCCCAGCTTTTAAACTTAAATTAGTGTTAGTATTTTGACTAAATAAAACAGACGTACCGCTAAAAAATAGAGGCGCGCTAGTTCCTTTTACGATACCGTTAACAAAAACTCTAGACACTATATTTAAATTTCCTGTGGCTGTACCCGAGTTTACAGTATAACCCACTATAGAGTTATAAACTAAATTTAGGTTATAGATACCACTTTTTAAAACGGTTATTTTGCCGTTTGTTGCATCGTATTGCAAATAATTGTCGTTAACTTGTGTGTCAACAAACTGGTTTAAAATATAACGTCTAAACATTGTATAACTGTAGCTAGTAGTACCTCCATAAGTAAGGCCGTAACCGTTATAGTTGTCTGTAAAACTATTGTCAAAATCGTAGGTTACTCTTCTATTTAATTGGTCCGCTGGTGGTACGCTCTTTTTTTCTCCGCCACCGAAACCCCAAGTCAAGGCCTTAATTCTGTCTGTATCGAAAAAACTAGAGTCTATAGTATAGCCAGAGTCTAGCGCTTCAAAACATTTTATAAAAGTTTCTTTAACGTAAACATACGGTACAAAGTTCTCTAATTTAATCGTGTGCAAACTACTATTATTATAGGCGTAATCTATAACAGGATACCAATACCCAAAACCGTCAGGCTTTCCAGCTGTATAGTTATTAGTCGCTATTCCGTTTTTAATCACGCTAGTTGACCAGCTATTTACTACGTTAGTCTGTGTTAAAATATGCTCATACTCTGACCAATCTAACTCGTTAGTTTTAATGTCGGCCATTCCTTTAATGATATTTACAAAATCACTAAATAGTACCACCTCAAACGTATAGTTTCCTTTCTCTATAGTTACATTTAACAGCTTTAAAAAACCGTTAAAAATCTCTATTCCATTTTTTAAGTAACGAGCTTTAACCTTTGTGTTAGGGTTAAAGTCGAAACCCCTAAGATCGCCAGTATCGGTTAGGCTTAAATTGTAAGCGCTTGAAAAAATACGCTTATTTTTTTGAGTACCTACTAACTTTATAGTTTTAGAAACTGACCTTTTACGACTCTCTGGCTTTTTAAAATCGGCTATAGAGTAGCTAATAGGTATAGTTACCTCTTCGGATAGGTCTACTATCTGGTTATTTATGTAAAGAATATTAGACATTTACCGAATTATCGTTTTCTAGTTCAATCGTTACCACCTCTTGAAAAACTGTATCTGTCTCCTGTATTTTTTTGTCAAAACTAGCGTTAGTAACCTTGCACCTAAATAGGTCGAAATTTTCCTCTATCCTTACAAAGGGAGACGTATACAAACTATAGCTTAACCAATTCTGTACAGCCTGTAGCATCCAGTCGCTAGTTAACTCTAGGCTTTTACTAAACTGTTTGAGGTAGTCAATTACCGTACCGTCTTTTAACTGATATGTATAATTATTTACACTATTAAAGCCTCCAAACTGGCGCTCATAACCGAAAGAGGTAACGCTAGTTTTCTCTCTTGTTAAAAGTCCAAAAGTAAAAGAGTCTATACCGCCTAATGAGTTTAACCAATGTAGCCTAGACCTTGTGGAGTATTGACAGCCTAGGTCTAAGTCTATCCTATAGACCTCTGTCGTTCCTATAGAGTTAGTGGCCTCTATAGTATAGTAACTAGCGTTAGTAAAGTCTACAAAGTTAAAAGTCTCGAGAGACGAAACGCCACAGGATAAAGTTAGTAGATTATCGGTCCCGCCTGTTATAGTAACGTTATCTATTAGAGTACCGTTTAACTCGTATGTTTTTACGATAAAATCGGTAGCCGTTCCGTTAGATAAAACAGACAAAAAATATAAATCATTTTTTTTGACCTTGGCCGTACCTCTTGGCTCAAACGTTAAAAATTTAACCCCTGTAGCTGTATTTAAATAATAGTCTGAGTGATCGTAGTTAGTAAAGTCTTTTTTTCTGAGTCTAGACTTCCAAAATAAAACCTCTGAGCTGGTCGCGTCGTCTTGTATCGTTCCGCTGTAATGTTCAAAAACTTGTATTTTTATTTTATTTAAAGTTTGAGACTGCGTTATATTGTTAGCCTCAGCGTATCGCTCGGTAATAGTTTTAGCGTCAAAATGGGCGTAACTACCCAGTTCTGGGTAAACTCTATGCCTTTCGACTACAGAAAAAACCGAGGGGCTAGCTATAGATACCTCTACTAAATAGTAAAAATTTGGCTGTGCTGTTTGTGTAGAGTCAAAAACCCACGTTATAGGGTTGTCGCTAGGCGTTATAGTTTGCGGTTGTTGTGTTATTGTTATAGCCATTTTTTTAAACTGTAAAATTTATTTTTATCTCTTTCCCCAATCTATCCGCTAACTCCTTTATAGCCTCATCGCTAAACGCCTCGTCCATAAAAGGTACAGGCTCCACGCCTTTCTTTTTAACAGACCTAGCTATAACTAGCGCTAACTGTTGCCTACTCATTTCGGGCTCTCTAGGTACTATGTCCCTGTCTCGTATCCAGCGCTCTATGTCTTGTATAAATCTAGCGGGAGTTATTAAAGTTTCAAAACTATATTTAGCTCCGAAATTTCTATATACTCCATTAACTCCAGAGTTTAAGCGATCCCAATAATCGTTAGCCATTACATCAACGACTACTTTATTCCCTATAGCCTCTATTTCTGGGCTTATTGAGTTCCTTAGGCTCCCTGTAGCGTTACTATCTCTAGTTGGGTTAGTACCTTTTGGCTCGTCTAGTTTCTCCCTTGCTACCTTTATCCGTTCATTTACCCACTTACCAAGTGAAATCTGTAAGGGCGAGGTAGGTTTAAAACTTAGGTTATCGGTATTTTTTCCTAAATTATTCGCTAAGTCAAAAATAGATACAGCCATATATTAGTAGACTGAATTTATCTGACTTTTGTAGCTTTTAGCCTCTCGTTTTGCAAGTGTTCTAAAAACTTTAACTTGTGGTTAAAAGTTACTATATTCATTTTAGTAATTGTCGCCCAATTTGTTTTAAATTCGTCAGCCATTGCGTGTATAATTTTCTCCCATTGGAAAGGAGTAGGCTCCTTTTTTTTCTTTCCTTTTGTTTTTTTAGCTGTATTAGGGGATAGATAATTTTGTATTGTTTCTGTTTGAGCAAAAAAAAACCTATTAAATCTAGATACTGCGGTAAGGTCATATATTTTTTAAAAGCCTTAGCCCTATTTTTTAGAGGGTTTTTTATATTTTCGTGTTCGTCTGTCTCGGCGTAATACATTCCCCTTTCGAGGTACGCAAAAGCTGGCAAAAGCTCGGGTATATTTTCAAAGTCTGCACCCTCTGAGTCTATAAACCAGCTAGCGGGTAGTTTAAAATAGTCGGTTATAAGATCATAAGTTACGCCGTCCATTTCAACGCTTAGAGGTATCTCTTTAGGTTTGTACTGCGCTAGAGTGTTTATAATTTCCTCAAAAACTTTATTAATATCCGATACCTTAACCTTACTAACGTCCTTTTTAGTAAACAGTTTAACTAGTTTTATTTTATCGGTAATATTAAATTTACCCTCTTTCTCGTTTATAAAGTGGTAGCATTTAATAAACTCTATCCCTAGCTTATTTATGTTTTTCGTTATTTTAATTTCCATTTTATCTGTATTTCCCTGTATATTTTTGCCCTGTACCTACGGCGTAAAGTAACGCATCTATTAAGTGGTCTCTATCCGATTTTTTACCCTTGCCTGTTTTTTCGTCATAAACATAATATCGTAACTCGTCTATAAGGTCCTCGCTGTTTTTGTCCACGTAAAAATTACCCCTGTTGAGGTACTGGATAGCGTAGCCTTTTATGTCTTGCTTGCTGTCGCACTTTACCGCTTTAATACCAGCCAGCTGTAGCTCTCTAATACTTTTTGGCTCGGCACTATCACAGTAAACCACTCCCCCCTCGTATCCGTTTCTCTTTAGTTTCTCGGCTCCTTGCTGGTTAGTTAGGTTAGTCTTATAAACAAACTGTTTTAAATATACTGAATTATTATAGTTATAGATACCTACGACAGCAAATTTAGACGTAGCAAAACCAAAGTCACAGCCGTAATATAAAAGCCTCGCGTCTTTTGGCATCTCTACAGACTCCCAGTTTTCAAAGACGGCGCCGTCTATACTACCTATTTCGCCAAGTCCGTAAACTCTGTATTTATTAGCCCAATATTTATTAATTATTTCGCCCTTGTCATTATAGCCTAGTTCCTTGTATCTTAAAATTTCGTCTTTCTCTCCCTTGTCCAGCATTTCGTTATCTTGAAACGTCAGTTTTAAAAAATCACAGTCCGACCTCGGCACTATTTCGGTATGGATAAAAAACTCAGCATCTGGATTGAAATCGGCGTAAACCTTTTTAGTTCTACTCGCTACTTGTCTATATGTCTCCGAGTCTATTTTATTGACCTCGTTAAAATAGGCCACGTCAGACCTCAGCCCTTTACCAGCGTCCGACTTGTCTAGCCCTATAAATTTTATAAAACTATTGTTTCTGAATCTGTAGAGTGTACCCGCTATAAATCGGTTGTCCTCGTAGATACCGTAGAGCTTCATAATTTTAACAAAGTCTTTAATAACAGTTAACCTCATTTTTGTAAGCTCGGCCGAAAGTATTAAAATCTCTCGGTCCTCTACGCTTGAGGCGTGGTTAATTAACAGCATTAAAATAGAAAATGTTTTACTGGCTCCTTGGCCACCTTGAACGATTGTAATTTTTTTACGACTGCCAGCTATTTTATTTAGCGCCGTTGTCGGTTGTATCATTTAAAGGATCTATGTTTATTAGTTTTACGTTTGCGCTGGTAGTTGTTTCTGTCGTCTCTTTTAAATTGTTTAGACGCTGTGTTATGCTCGGGTTGTAAAAACCTAATAGGCCCCCTGTTATCTGGTCCTCTCTTATTTCATTCCTTACACGCGAACAGACCGCGACAAAGTCGGTATAGTATTTGTCCTTATTTCTAAAATATTGCTCAATATTACCTTTACCTTTGTCCCAGCAAAACCTATAAAACCCCTCTAAACTCATAGGTAGTTTAGGGAAATCTATAACTTTTTTTCCGTCCTTTCCTACGTACTGTATTTTCTCCCATTGTCGGGCTTTCTCTTCTAGCTCTTCCTTATAGCTCTCAAACTCTTTATAGAGTTCCTTTGGCGTTTTAAAAATTCTTGTCGGGTGCATAGTTTATAGTTTTGATATTATCCAGTCCTCGTTATATTTGTACCTATTAGGTAGAGGCTTGTTGTATTTATTTATATATTTTTCTTCAAGTGTTAACTCTGTATCTTTACAGGCTTTTAAATATAGGGTTTTGTAAAAATTACTAATACAAACAGAACAGTTTAAACGTGGAGCCTTTCCTGTTACCTCATAAAATACTCCTTTTAAAAAAGTCATTTCTACCTCGTCAAAACTGACAGCGTAAAACTCTGTCTTTTTTCTTAATTTTTCTTTTAAGTCTTTTAATTCCATTTTTTAGCTATTAGGTACCCTAAAGGTACTACAAAAAAATCTAGCGTAAATATAAAAGTTATAATAGTGGCCCAGCCAATTAGACAAAAATAACAGTCGAACGGTTTAACGTGTTCAGTCGGGCTATATCCTAGCCAAAGTTTAAGTTTAAAAAATACGTTTAACGAGTCTTTTAAAAATATAACTATAGCTATACTAGTTAGTAAGTAAATTATATTCATTTTTTATGAGTTTGTAGGCTTGGTTTAAATATACGTCTAAGTCGGCGCGTCTTAAATTTAGCTTGGCGCATAGGCTAGACTTAGAGTTTTCTAGAGACAAATATATTAAATCTTGATAAAAAATTAACTCCTCGTCTTTTGTCTCTTTTGACAAAAACAGCTCCAGAGCTAGTTTATAGTTATTCTCTTCTATCTCTTCCTCTTCATTAAAATACTCGTCTATAAACACTAGGTTGTTATTACTTTTAAGATAGTCCATATAAACAGACTTTAAAACTATATAAAAGTAAGACTTAAAATTTTCGACTTTTTGCGGGTTTTGATTAATTATTTTTTCAATAGCAAGGCTAAAAACTTCCTCGTGGTTGTCTTTTGCTATGCTTTTAGCATAGTTTCGGCACGTTTGACAGTTATAAATTTCCTCAATCATTTTTGTCCTGTAAAACTATAGCGTTTACTCCGTATTTTTTTAGCTCTTCTATCCTAAACTTTTGTAAAGGCTTTAAAGTGTCTGTTTTTTCTTTGCACTCAATAAATAGAGGAGTCTCTCCCTCTTTTAAACAAAGTAGATCGGGTATACCGTTTTTACTCGTTTTAATTAAATTTATAACAAAATATCCGTCCGCCTCAAACCTCTTAATTATTTTACTTTGGTACTTGCTAGCCATTTAATACTCGTTTAAAATAGGAGTTAGTAAAGTCTAATTTATTACTGACTCGGTTAAAAATATGTCCCTCTAGTCCCCCCTCACTAAATATAAAATAGACCTCGTTTAGTTTGGTCCTCTCTTTACTTGTCATCCTGTCGCGCCCTTGTATGTAACTCAGAGCGCTAAACTCTAGGTTATAATATATTAAGGCGTCAGCACTTGATAGGTTAACGCCCTCTCTAGAGCTTCTAACTTGGCCTATAAAAACCAAGTCTTTAGACTCGTTAAATTCCTCGGGGCTTTCTGTAAAGTTAGTAAAAATTTTTTTAAGTAAAATTAACTCCTGTTTAAAGACGTAGAATATAGCTATTTTTTTGCCTTTAAACTTATCATGTATAAATACAGCTTTAGAGTCGTCTAGCGTCATAGCGTTACCGCTCTCAAATTTAACCGTACCGCTAAAAATCTGGTGTAGTTTATTCTGTAGCTTTACGCTGGTATCGGATAAAATAACCTCGGTTTTGCCCTCTATGACTAAATCACGTTTTAAACGTTTAGCTAGATCGTATGTTTTAGGTTTCATTTTAACCGTTAAAACTTTCTCGTTTACTGTTTGATTAAAACCAGCCTCCGCCTGTGTGTAACTTATAAAATAGTCCTTTAGTTTCTCGTCTATTAGCTTTTTATTTGCGTCTGAGTAGTCGTTAACTTCGGCATAACCTAGGTTACGTTTAGTAACGTTAACGTAGTCTTTAGCCCACTTATAAAAATTAGCGTACCCTTTAAAGGGGCTATAAATATCGGATAGTCTAAACTGGTGGTAAAGCTGGCTATAACTTTCGGGGCTAGGCGTTCCACTTAATAAAATTAGCCTAGTGTATGGGTTGGCCTTAACTATAGCCTTTAGGTCCTTAAATCGTTTAGACGGCTTGGGATAAGTTCCTATACTATGCGCCTCGTCTATTATAATGGTCTGAGGCTGTCCCTCAAATTTGTGTAGGCTCTCGTAGTTTGTAACCTCTATTTTATAGTCTGGTCTTAGTAGTTCGTAGTCTTTGACTATAGAGGGTATGGCCTTTTTTTTAGTGACAAATAAAACTAGGTCGTTAGTAAACTTGTTAGCTAGACTAAGCGCGGTTAAAGTTTTACCAGTTCGCACCTCCATAGATAAATAGACTAAATTACTCGCTACGAGTTTAGAGTAACCCCTGTTTATTATTTCGGTCTGGTAGCCTCTTAACTTAATCATTTTTAACTAACTTAATTACTGTAGGTAGCCATACATTTTTTTGAGTTTTTAGGTTTTTTTTTGTTGCTACTTGTAAGTTTGAATAAATAGGCGTACCACTTAATACGTATTCATGTATACCAATATCTTCTAGCTCTATTAAATTAGCCTTTATTAGTTCATTGTATGCTCTTATAAAGTCTACGTTCACGTTGGCTAGTATTAAAATGTTTTTATTATAGCCCTCTCTAGTAGGCAAAAACATAGCGCCCTCGCCTTTAGCTATAGGTAATAAATCAGTTATTTCAGTAGTGTAAATACTTTCTTTCTCTTTTATTAGTTGTAGTAATTCGTTTCTCATGTTATTATAGGTTTATATTTGTATAATTTTTCTCTTGTTAATTCTGTAACTTTCCCAGTCTCTAAATTTTTAACCGAGTCTATAACTTGCCATATAGAGGCTTTATAAAGGTCCTCAGTTCCTATTATTTTTAGTCTTTTATCTGAGTCAAAAAAAGTAAACTCATCGTGTACGTTTATAGATCCGTCTTTATTTATTAAGTCCATATTATTATTTTTATAGTCCGCAATATCCAGAATCGCACTCATTAAAATCATCTTCAAATAGTTGAGTTTGTTTAAAGCTGTTTTTTATTTGTTGGTAAGTCACTCCGTTTTTAAATGTTCTGACATTGTATCCTGTTTCTTTTTCTGCATCTATAAACCATTGAAATTTATTAGGGTGCTTATCGCTCATTAATTTTAATAAAACCTCATTTCTGTGAAAGCATCCGATACAATTATTCATGTATGCAAATCTAACTGGTTTATCTTTCCAAAATTCCTCTACTTTGTCCTTGTAAATATTATCAGTTATTAGCGGGAATACTGGCTTCTGCCATTCAATATCTGCCCATTTATTTTGTGTTTTTCTTTTACCAACAATAGTTTTAAATGTAGAGTTACCGTTTTCGTTAGTTTTTTCCAACATTGTTTTTGCTCTACTTGTTTCGTTTGCCCTAAAACCTATTCTCATCTCAATCACTTCGTTTATGTTTTCTTTCCACCAATCAAACAAAGGCTGTAATTTCATTTCACTCGTGCAAAACCTTTGTGTAACATTAGGCAAATATTTCTTTCCGTTTCTGTTAATTATTTCGTCAAAAGGCTTTCCGCTTACCCAATCAATCTTTGAGCCTATAAACTGCTCTAAATCTAACATTGTGTAAATTATAGTGTCCTCTTCCAAAGTACCTATAAATTCCTTACCGATTCTATCGCTTACTTCTTGCCTTAATTTTTTATCAGGAAACAAACAATTTTTATCTGTTGTTATTACCAAAGAAAAAACATTATAATCTGCTGGGTAATTAACTGCAATATAACTGGACGTTTTACCACCACTTAAACTATTTACTCTCTTCATATTAAAAGGGGTTTTGTTCTGTTGCTATTTCCTCGCCTATCATAAACCAGCGCTGGCCGTTAGTTGTTCCGTCATCGTATTTAATACCTTTGAAATTAGCGTATTTTTTTATCCAAATATTAAAACGCTTTCTAGTAAGCCATTTATTAAAATCTTTGTACTCATTCGTAAAGTTATCAAAATATAAAACCTTATCGTTTCTAACTCCTGTAGGTAGGTTGTCTATTTCGCTGGCCCATTCGTTAAACTCCATAGACGTTTCGGCTA
>Ga0209136_1000538_pt1 | contig 27185 bp, 27 predicted proteins | sample SaaInl0LU_22_DNA_FD_184640 | JGI IMG/M metagenome (GOLD analysis project Ga0209136, IMG submission 184640) | Marine microbial communities from expanding oxygen minimum zones in the Saanich Inlet - ESP_90LU_22_DNA (SPAdes) (version 2) | ecosystem: Environmental > Aquatic > Marine > Intertidal... | reverse complement strand
ATTCAACTAATCCCCAAAGTAAAAATTCTTTTACAAAATAAGCATCAGCTTTATTCATATTAGGTTGATGTTCTTGTAAGAAAGCATCTATAGGACCTATTTTGTCTAGTTCATTTTTATATTGCTGGTCTGTAAAATCTTCTAAGAGCTCAAAATCTTCATCAGCATTAAAAAACCAAGAAACAATGGCATCATAAGGTGTTTCTTCACTTTGTTTTTCCAACTTCTTTATCTCTGGAAAATAGGTTGGAAAAATAGATTTAATCGCTTTTTTAATCAAATTATCTGCAACAACATGTGCTCCTTCTTGTTCACCTTCATACACCAACTCTACTTTACCAGTAATTGCAGGAATTATACCATCAAAATCACTTAAACGAATCATGGTTTCATCATCACCAGATAAAATAGCACGTCTTTCTGCTGTGCTTAGCAAGTTCTCGAATGCAGAAATAGATAGTCTTGCACTTACCCCACTTTTTGCATCTATATACTCGCTTTCTCTGGCTTCAAAAACTACCTGTTCTAATAAATCTTTTGCTAATTCTGGAACTTTAATAAAGTCTTTCTGAATATTTTTTGCCTCTTGTTGGGTTATGATTTTTGCAGTTTCTATATCCTCTGGATAATGTGTTAAAATCTGTGAACCAATCCTATCTTTTAAAGGTGTTACAATACTTCCACGATTTGTATAATCTTCAGGATTTGCAGTAAACACAAATTGCATATCTAAAGGTAATCTTAATTTAAAGCCTCTAATTTGAATATCTCCTTCTTGTAAGATATTAAATAATGCTACTTGAATTCGAGCTTGTAAATCTGGTAATTCGTTGATTACAAAAATACATCTGTTGGCTCTTGGAATCATTCCATAATGAATAACTCTATCATCTGCATAACTCAATTTTAAGTTAGCTGCTTTTATGGGATCTACATCTCCAATAATATCTGCTACAGTTACATCTGGTGTTGCTAATTTTTCAGCAAAACGTTCTTCTCTATGCAACCAATAAATTGGAGTTTCATCTCCTTTTTCTTTGATGAGTTCTATTGCATATCTTGAAATTGGATTTTGTGGATCATCATTTATTTCTGATCCTTCAACCACAGGAATATATTCATCTAACAAACCCACCATTAATCTTGCTAGTCTTGTTTTTGCTTGCCCTCTTAACCCTAATAAATTGATATTATGTTTACTTAAAATTGCTCTTTCTAATTCAGGAATAACTGTATTTTCATATCCATGCACACCTTTAAAAACAGTTTCTTTACTCATCAATTTACTAATTAGGTTTTCACGTAATTCGTCTTTAATTGATTTAGATTTATATCCTGACTTCTTTAATTCTCCTAATGTTTTTATATTATTCATTGTTCAGCTTTTGACTGTTTTTTATCCTTTTATTCTTTTTTTTCTATTGGTTTCGTAATCTTCAAAGATCATTTCTCCTAATCCTTTTAATCCTGTATAAAAAGCTTTCCCTTGGTTGGCTTGCGTAAATGCTCTAACAAACTGCATTAAATAAGGGTCTTGAGCAATCATAAAAGTAGTAATGGGTATGTGTAATTTTCGAGCTTGTTGCGCCATTGCATAACATTTGTTTACTATATATTTATCTAAACCATTACTGTTTTTATAATACTGACCATCAGGTAAACGCAAACAACTTGGCTTACCATCTGTTATCATAAAAATTTGTTTATTGGTATTTTTCTTTCTACGCAATAAATCCATGGCTAAATTTAAACCAGCAACTGTATTTGTATGATAAGGACCTACTTGCAAGTAAGGTAAATCCTTAATTTTAATAGTCCAAGCATCATTTCCAAATACCAAAATATCTAATGTATCTTTTGGATATCTGGTTGTAATCAACTCAGCCAAAGCCATTGCTACTTTTTTGGCTGGTGTAATTCTATCTTCTCCATATAAAATCATTGAATGACTGATATCTATCATTAACACAGTACTCATTTGGCTTTTATGCATTGTCTCTTCTACTACCAAATCGTTTTCAGAAAGTGTAAAATCACCAATTCCATTATTAATTTGAGCATTTCTAATGCTTTCAGTCATAGAAACTTTATCCAAATTATCACCAAATTGATAAGCTCTAAAATCTCCTGTATGTTCATCTCCTATTCCTGGAGATTTACTTTTATGATTACCAGAACCACTTCTTTTTATCTTACCAAAAATATGATTTAATGCCTGCTGACGAATTGCACGTTCTGTTTTTGGAGTAATTTTTGTACCTCCTACTCCATCTGCATCTATTTCTTCTTTGATGTATCCTTTCTTTTTTAGATCTTCGATAAAATCATCAATTGTATATTCAGCAGTGGTTAGATTATACTCTTTATCTAAAGAGCGTAACCAGTCTATAGCTTCATCAAAATCACCTGAAGTATATGTTATGAGTTCTTTAAAAATCTCAAAAAGTTTCTCAAAAGGAGATTGATTTTTTGCTTCATAGGTTTTAAAAACAAAACCTTTTCTTTTCTTGTAGTTTTTCATCACTATAAAAATACGGCTTTATTAAGTTAGATAAAATTGCAATTAAATAATAGCTTAGAATTTTATAAAAATCTTAACATTTAGATAAATATCTAAAAAGTACCTTGTTAGCTTAATAAATTCAACAAACTTATATGAAAACTCAACCGTTAAAAAAGCTTAACATCTTATGGATATTTCTATTGATGGTAGCTATTGTTGGCGTTCAAGATGTAAACGCACAAAAAAAGAGTAAGAAAAAGAAAAAAGGAGACAAAAAAGAAGTAGTAGCTCCGAAACCAAAACCAAAACCAAAAGGAAAAACTATTGCTAGCTTAACAAAAAGCAGCAAAAAAATTGAAGGATTATTTACAATCTATCAAGATACAATTACTGGTTCTGTAAAGCTTTTAGTAAAAGATGATCAATTAAATAAAGACTTTATCTATTTTTCACAAATAGCAGATGGTGTAACAGAAGCTGGTGCTTATAGAGGTTCTTATAGAGGTTCTAGTGTTTTTCACATAAGAAACTACTATAATAGAATAGAATTCGTTGCTCCAAATACAGCTTTTTATTTTGACAAAAACAATGCAATTTCAAAATCTGCTGATGCTAATATTAGTGAGGCAGTTATTGCAAGTGGTAAAATTTTAGCTTCTGACAAAAAGAAAGGTGAACACTTAATTGATGCTGATGGTCTATTCTTATCAGAAACTTTTACAAGAATAAAACAACCTAGATTTCCTGGCCAATCTCCTTTTGCATTTAGCTTAGGAAGATTTGATAAAAATAAATCTAAAATTAATGCCATTAAAAACTATCCAGAAAATACAAACGTAAAAACTGAATATGTTTATAGTAATCCTTCTGTAATTAATGGAGGCTCTAATGCTGTTACAGATGGTAGAAATGTTTCTATTAAAGTATTCCATACTTTTATGAATATGCCAACTGAAGACTATGAAGTTAGAATGGATGATCCAAGAGTAGGTTATTTTTTAACTGAAACTAATGACATGACTACTACAGAAACTGTTAATTATAGAGATATGATTCACAGATGGAAGTTAGTTAAGAAAAATCCTGAAGCAGCTATTTCTGAACCTGTAGAACCAATCACTTGGTGGATAGAAAATTCTACTCCAGTTGAATGGAGAGAAACTATTAAAGAAGGAGTTTTAGCATGGAATGAAGCTTTTGAAAAAGCAGGTTTTAATAATGCAATGGTTGTAAAAGTACAACCAGATGATGCAGATTGGGATGCTGGAGATGTAAGATATAATGTTTTACGTTGGACATCTTCTCCAAATCCTCCTTTTGGTGGATATGGCCCAAGCTTTGTAAACCCAAGAACTGGTCAAATTTTAGGTGCAGATATTATGTTAGAATATGTGCATTTTACAAACAGAGTATTTGCAGATAAATTATATAATAATGCTTCTAAAAACATGATGTTAGAGACAACTGAAGAATTAGAAGCTAAGAAGTTTTTAGCTAAAAACAATTTACTTTTCTGTTCTGCTGGTCATGTAATGCATGAAAACTTACAGCTAGGAACTGCTGTTTTACAAGCAACAGGTGCCTCTGCTTTAGATATGGAAGCTATCAAAAAAGAAGGTATGAAATCTTTAATTATGCACGAAGTTGGACATACATTAGGATTAAACCATAATATGAAAGCTTCTCAGTTATTTTCTCCTGCTCAATTAGCAGATAAAGAATTTATTAAAGGAAAAGCTTTAACAGGTTCTGTAATGGATTATGCTGGAATTAACATTACAAATGATAGATCTAAGCAAGGTCAGTATTATGATATGGCAGTTGGTCCTTATGATATTTGGGCTATTCAGTTTGGTTATACTCCATTTAAAAGTGAAGCAGAAAGAAATGCTCTATTAAACAGAAGTACTGAGCCAGAATTAATTTTTGGTAATGATGCAGATGATATGCGTTCTCCAGGAAAAGCAATTGACCCTAGAGTAATGATTGGAGATTTATCTAATGATCAAATTACGTATTCTATCAACAGATTTGAATTAGTAAATGATATGATGAAAAATCTAAAAACTCAATTCTTAAAGAAAGGTGAAACTTATGAAGATTTAAGAAGAGCATATTATACCTTACACAACCAAACAAGAATTGCAGGTGGTGTTGTTTCTAGATTTATTGGTGGTGTTTATGTAGACAGATCTACTTATGGACAAGAAGGAGGAACTCAACCTTATACTCCTGTAAGTTTAGAAGATCAAAAAAGAGCAATGGCTGCTTTAAAGAAATACATTTTTACACCTAATGCTTTTGACACACCAAATGAAGTTTACAATTATTTAGCAAGACAAAGAAGAGGGTATAATTTCTTTGGTGGACCAGAAGATCCTAAAATACATGAACAAGTGCTAGGTTATCAAACAAGCATATTAGCACACATTATGCATCCAAATACTTTACAAAGAATTTCTAATTCTGAGTTGTATGGAAACCAATATAAGTTATCTACTTTTATGACAGATTTAAACAATATGATGTTTAAACCAGATGTATATGGAAGTATTAATTCTTTTAGACAAAATTTACAAGCTGTTTATACTCAAAGATTAATTAGTATGGTTACAGGTAGAACAAGTGGTCGTTTTTCTGTTGCTGCAAAATCTATGGCGATTTATAACTTGAAAAACATTAAAACTTGGGCTAGCAATGGTACAGGTGATTTAGCTACTAAAGCTCATAAAAATCACTTAAAAACGCTAATTACTAACGCAATGAAAGAAATTAAATAATCTTTTAAGAAATATTTAGTTAAAACCGCAATTCTATTGGATTGCGGTTTTTTTATCTTTACATATAAATCATTTTAAGGGTATGAGTAAAGTTTTAATTACAGGAGGTACAGGTTTAGTAGGGTCAAGGTTAACAGAATTACTACTAGAAAAAAACCATGAAGTTGTTATTCTTAGTAGAAACCCTAAAGAACAAAATGAATTTAAATGGGATATTAAAAATGACTTTATAGATGATAAAGCATTTGAAAATATAGATTATATAATACATTTGGCTGGAGCTGGTATAGCTGATGAACGTTGGTCAGATAAAAGAAAAAAAGTAATTATTGATAGTAGAGTTGAAACTGCGAACTTATTATTTAAAAAGGTAAAGGAATTAAATCGTGATTTAAAGGGCTTTATTTCTGCTTCTGGAAGTGGTTATTATGGAGCAGTAACATCAGATAAAATATTTAAAGAAACAGATAAAGCTGGAAATGATTTTTTAGGTGAAGTTTGCCAAAAATGGGAAGATGCTGCTCACCAATTCAAAGCCTTAAAAATTCCTGTTACTATTTTAAGAACAGGTATTGTTTTATCGAAAACAGGTGGAGCTTTAGAAAAAATGAAAACACCCATAATTTCTCCTTTAGGCTCAGGAAATCAATATTTACCTTGGATACATATTGATGATTTAGCTGAAATGTATATTTATACCATAGAAAATAATATTGAAGGTGTTTTTAATGCTGTGGCACCTGAACATCACACAAGTAAAACATTTTCTAAAGCATTAGCAAAAAATATAAACAGACCTTTTATTGGTATAAATGTGCCAAGTTTTGCTTTAAAATTAATGTTTGGAGATATGTCTCAAATATTACTAAAAGGCTCTAGATTATCATCAAAAAAAATCGAAAAGAATGGATATCCTTTTCGATTTAAAACACTTAATAAAGCATTAAGTAATTTGTAATATTCTTAAAATGTAGACGTAATATCTAAAGCTACTTCACTCCAAGTTTTAGATACACCATCAGCACCTGTATGTAATAACTTACACACTTCATTTAATTTTGCTAAAGCAGCTGATGCATTCCAATCGTTTACATCTATAGTCGCTTTCATATTAAATATTTTATCTTTAATTGTATAAGTAAATGGCACATCTTTAGTTTCACCATTCATAGTTATTTTAGCTGTACCAGTAGTTTCATCATTGATTAAAAGTTTACCTTTTAATAAATCTGTATTATCCATTACACCAAAGAAAAACTTTCTAATTTTATAATCTCTACTCGAATCTTTAGTTGCTAAAGTAGTTACAGGAATTGAAAACTCTGTATTATGTATAGCTTCTTTAACAGATGCTCCTTCTCCTCCAGAAATTACATCTACTCTTGTAAATTTACCCCCAACAGCAACTTTTTCTGTTGTTTTATAAGCTGTAAAGTTAATATCGTTTTTTGCATTTTCTACAACAAAAGCTGCTGCAGGAACCTTTTCTATTTGTGTTCCATTTTTATCTTTATTCGCATCTGATTTACAAGATGAAAACTGGAATGTTGTTGCCACTAAAAATAATAATAAACTAATTTTCTTCATGATCTTATTTTTTATTTAAAATATTGTTTGCCAATTTAATATACTCTTTTTTTGCGTCTGTAGAACTCATACCATTTAACTGCATCCAAGCATTAAATTTAAAGGCACTTCTTACATCTAAACCACTATTAAATGTAAACTTATTTCCAAAAGTAGCTTGTTTATAATAAGCGTAGAACTTTAGCATTAAATCTGGAGCAATAGCTTCTTTTAATTTAGAGATTTCTTCAAAAGCTTTTTGAAAATTATCATCTAAATTAGCATCTTCATTATTATTTTTCTGCGATAACTTGGACACCACCTTTAACTTTATCTCCTAAATTTACATTTACTTTAGTACCAATAGGTAAAAAAACATCTACCCTAGAACCGAATTTAATAAAACCAGCATCTTCACCTTGAACAACTGTTTCACCTACAGTAGCATAATTTACAATTCTTTTTGCTAAAGCTCCTGCAATTTGTCTGTACAATATTTCTCCAACAGAATCATTTTCTACTACAATAGTAGTTCTTTCGTTTTCTGTAGATGCTTTTGGGTGCCAAGCAACTAAGTATTTACCTGGATGATATTTACTATAATTTACTTTACCTCCAATAGCATATCTAGTTACATGCACGTTAATGGGAGACATAAAAATTGAGACTTGTAATCTTTTATCTTTAAAATATTCTGGCTCTTCTACCTCTTCAATTACAACTACTTTACCATCAACTGGAGCAATAATTGTATTATCATTTATAGCAGTAAGTCTCTTTGGATTTCTAAAAAATTGTAAAACAATTATCACAAAAACTAAAGTTAATACTTGAATAGATTTTGCAAGCCATAAAATATCTACGAATTTATCTGCTAATAAGATTATAGAAATAGCAATAATAAAAGTAACAACTATAATTTTATAACCTTCTTTATGAAAACGAATCATGCTTATATAATAAAATTGATATACAAATATACGAATGGAGCTACAAACAACAAGCTATCTAACCTATCTAAAATACCTCCATGACCTGGCATTAAATTTCCACTGTCTTTTATATTAGCTTGTCTTTTAAATTTTGATTCTATTAAATCACCTAAAGTACCGAAGACAGACACTATAAAACCAATAACTAACCAATTTAACATTGAGAAGCTAGTATTATATTTACTTATAAATAATGAAGCTAATAATGCAAACACTAATCCACCTAAAAAACCTTCTATAGTTTTATTTGGAGATACAGAAACAAATAATTTATTCTTTCCAATATTTTTACCAACAAGAAATGCAAATGAATCATTTACCCAAATAATCGATAATATGCTTATCATTAAATAAGGATGAAAAACATTATCATAAAAAGGTAGTAATATTAGAAATGCCATTGAAAAAATAACGTACCTTATTGTAAGTCCTAATTTTTCTCTATCATTTCTAAATGTAGTTACTTTTTTTGCAAAAAGTTGATACAAAAAATAGATGCCTGATAATATAGTTATGCCTAATATTAAAACTACTGGATAACTTTCTTGCCTTTGTATTATTAAAAAAAGTAATAAAGCAAATATTAAATAAGATGCAAATCCTTTTAAATTTATGATTTTAGAAAATTCCCAAATACATAAAAAACCAAAAATACTAGTTAATATAAGGTAAGTGTATTGAGAAAAAAGTATAGATGATATAAAAAGTAATATATAAACTATCCCAGAAAAGCTCCTTCTTAAAAGGTTGCGCATATTATAAATTTTCTAACAGCAGCAAATATAAGTTTTTTGAATTACTGTTTCCATAGTTCAGAAAATTATCGTCATTTTTATTTATCTGATAATTTCTAATTGATGAAATATTAGTTGGTAAAGAGTCTTTAGAATTAGTTTTAATACCTGTTAATCCTTGACCCGTATTTTTTACTATTTGGCTAGTAGTTGCTAAAACAATAAAATTATCTGGATATTCTATAAGCTTTTTACTTCTTAATTGATTTGAAGAAAACATAATATCTCCATTTTCTGCAATCAAATGTTCACAAGAAGTAAACACTGGATATTCTGCTTTAGGTAAAGAAGATGATTCTATTTCTTTAGATGGCAATAGATTCTTTAAGTCATTATTTAACAAATAAACAGAACTCCAATTATTCTCTTTAAGAATGTTTCTTAAATTTTCTTTAACCTCTTGTTCTTTTATACAATAAAGAAACTTACCTCCTTTTTTTACAAAATTGTGTACAAACAAATCGTCAAGAGATAAATTTACCTCTTGACTTTTAATTTCCTTATCCTTTTCGTCTTGGATATTAAAAAGCTTCTTAAAAAAATTCATTAAAAAAATTATTCTTCAGATACTGTATCTTTTGGTTCCTCATTAGTTTCATCTGTCTTAACTTCGACATCTAATTCTTCAAAAGGTCTCTTACCAAAGATTTTTTGTAAATCGTCTTTAAAAATAACTTCTTTTTCTAATAGCAATTCTGCTAAAACTGTTAGCTTTTCTTTATTCTTCTTTAATAACTCTATAGCTCTTTGATATTGAAACTCTATCATTTTAGAAATTTCTTTATCTATTTTCTTACCTGTTTCTTCGCTATAAGGTTTTACAAAAGCATCATTACCAGAAGAATCGTAATAAGTTATATTACCTACTTCACTATTTAAGCCATAAACAGTAACCATTGCTCTTGCTTGTTTAGTCACTTTTTCTAAATCGCTTAATGCTCCAGTAGAAATCTTATCAAAAATAATTCTTTCAGCTGCTCTTCCTCCTAAAGTGGCACACATCTCGTCTAACATTTGTTCAGTCTGAACTATCATTCTTTCTGCAGGTAAATACCAAGCTGCTCCTAAAGATTGACCCCTTGGAACAATAGTAACTTTTACTAATGGAGCTGCATGCTCTAACATCCAACTTACTGTTGCATGACCAGCTTCATGATAAGCAATAACCTTTTTCTCTTTAGGAGTTATTACTTTATTTTTCTTTTCTAAACCACCAACAATTCTATCTACAGCATCTAGGAAATCTTGATGATGAATCGCTTTTTTACTTTTTCTAGCAGCAATTAAAGCAGCCTCATTACACATATTAGCAATATCTGCCCCAGAAAAACCAGGTGTTTGTTGAGCTAAGAACTCTACATTAACATCTTCTGCTAATTTTAAAGGTTTTATATGAACTTCAAAAATTTCTTTTCTTTCGTTAATATCTGGTAAATCAACATAAATTTGTCTGTCAAAACGACCTGCTCTCATTAAAGCTTTATCTAAAACATCAGCTCTGTTTGTTGCAGCTAATACAATTACATTAGTATCTGTACCAAAACCATCCATTTCTGTTAGTAACTGATTTAAGGTATTTTCACGTTCATCATTACCTCCAGTCATACTATTTTTTCCTCTTGCTCTACCAATAGCATCTATCTCATCAATAAAAATAATTGATGGCGATTTTTGTTGTGCTTGCTTAAATAAATCACGTACTCTAGATGCACCAACTCCTACAAACATTTCAACAAAATCTGAACCTGATAAAGAAAAGAATGGCACTCCAGCTTCACCTGCAACAGCTTTTGCTAATAATGTTTTACCTGTTCCTGGAGGTCCTACTAATAAAGCACCTTTAGGAATTTTACCTCCTAAAGCAGTATATTTTTCTGGGCTTTTTAAGAAATCTACAATTTCTTGCACTTCTTCTTTAGCACCTTCTAAACCAGCTACATTTTCGAATGTTGTTTTAACATCTGTATTTTTATCAAATAGTTTTGCTTTAGATTTACCAATGCTAAAAATTTGACCTCCTGCTCCAGAACCACCTCCTGCTCCAGACATTCTTCTCATAAAGAATACCCAAATTAAAATTAGAATGATAAAAGGCAAGAAACCAATGATTGCATCAAAAATGCTAGTTTGCTCTTCATTTTTTAAATCTACAATAAGATTATTCTCTTCTTTAGCTTTATATACTTGGTTTTCAAAGTTTTGTTGATCTCCAAAATTATATTCATATACAGGAGAGCCTGGTCTATAAAAAGCTGAAGTAGTGTATTTTTTATGTTTTTCTTTTTTTAATGCTTCTTTAGTTAAATAAATTTGAGCAACATCTTTATTTACAACTGTAATTTTCTGAATGTCATTATCGTTTAAGATTTCATCAAACTTATTTTTAGAAATACTTTTAGAAGCTAAATCTCCACTATTTAAAAATTGGAAAGCTATTATTGCTATAAAAATCGCCCCATAAATCCAGTAAGAACTAAATTTAAACTTAGGCATATTTGTTTTATTATCTTTATTTGTATTATTCATGTAATTTAAAATCTATCAGATTAAACTGGATTAATTTCGGTGATTTTTGCATCTCCCCAAAGACTTTCTATATCATAAAAATCTCTAACTTGCTTTTGAAAAATATGAACTACTACATTAACATAATCCATTAAAACCCACTCAGCATTACCTTGACCTTCTATATGCCATGGTTTGTCTTTTAATTCTTTACTTACAATTTTTTGTATAGAATTAGAAATAGCATTTACTTGGGTATTAGAGTTACCAGAACAAATTATAAAATAATCACAAACTGTGTTTTCTATTTCTCTTAAATCTAGTAGTTGGATTTCCTCTCCTTTTACATCATCAATCCCCTTAATAATTACAGCGATTAAATCGTCTGTGCTTACTTGTTTCTTAGTCATTAATATTCTTATAATTTAACGCAAAGTTATTATTTTTTTACGAGTTTTGTACGTATAATTAAACTTGTTTATACATTATTTAACAATTGAAAATAATCAAACTTGATGCCATTGATTCTACCAACTCTTTTTTAAAAGAGTTGAACAAAGATTCTTCATTAGAAAACTTTACAATTGTAGTTACTAAAAATCAACAAAAAGGTCGTGGACAAAGAGATGCCAACTGGTATTCTGAACCATTTAAAAACTTAACATTCAGTATTTTAGTAAATAAATTAAAATTAAAAACTAACGAAGCAAAATACATAAACTTTGCTGTGAGTTTGGCTATTTTTAAAGTACTTGAAATATATAAAATTCCAAATTTATTTATTAAATGGCCAAACGACATTATGTCAGCTAAAAAAAAAATTTGTGGAATATTAATTGAAAATTCGTTATCTAACAACAAAATAAACAACAGTATTATTGGAATTGGGCTAAATGTGAATCAGGTTAACTTTCCCAATTTAGAAAGAGTTAGTTCTCTTAACAACATCTTAGGTTATGAATTAAATTTAGATGATTTATTAATAGATCTAATAAAACAACTTAAATTTCAATTTGAACTTTTAAACAAAAAGTTATTTTCTAATTTAGAAAACGAATACTTAGCTGTTTTATATAAAAAAGATATACCCTCTATGTTTAAGACAGATAAAGGAATCACTTTTCTTGGTAAAATTATTGGTATTGCTAGAAATGGAAATTTACTCGTAGAAAACGAAAATAATGAAGTTGAAGAATTTGCAATTAAAGAAATTAGTTTTCTTTAAACTGTCTCTAAATTATCTGTAAGTGTTTCTATAAAAGAAGTTAATGGTTTTTTAACCATCATCTGCATCATCATATTAAATTGACCATTAAAATCTAATTGAACTTCAGATGAATCTTCATCAATTTCATCAATATTTGCAATTAATTGAAAATCTAATTTACTACTAGCTGCACCTAAAACAACTTTAGAATATTCTGTTTTTTCTTTTAAAACCAACCTTATTTCTGGCATTCCTTTTAATCCAAAGATGAAAGAATCTCCATCAACTTCAAATTTTTGAATAGATTCTGGCATTAATTGCTCAAAATTTTTAAGATCTGTTAAAAATTCAAAAGTTTCTTTTTGAGATTTTTCTACAACAACTCTGTTTCCTTGTATATTCATTTTTAGTTGATTTTATTTATTGATTCCACTCACTTGGATTAGACCTCCAACTTTGTAAAGTTACTAATTCTTTATCAGAAATATAATTACTATCAAGAGCTTGTTCTAATAGATTTTCGTAGTTACTAAGCGTTTTTAAACTTACATTTTTTTCTTTAAAGTTATTGGATGCAATTTCAAATCCATAAGAGAAAATAGCAACCATCCCTTTAACAACAGCTCCTTCTTCTTTTAAAGCATCTACAGCATTTAAACTACTTTTACCAGTACTTATTAAATCTTCTATAACCACAACGTTTTGACCACTTTCTAAATACCCTTCTATTTGGTTTTTTCTACCATGCTTTTTTGGCTCTGGCCTTACATAAACAAATGGCACTCCCAACTCTTGAGCTACTAAAATACCAATAGCAATTGCACCTGTTGCAACTCCAGCAATTACATCTGGCTTGCCATATTCTAATTCAACTATTTTAGCTATTTCTTCTTTCAAAAAAATTCTTACAGAAGGATAAGATAAGGTTACTCTATTATCACAATATATTGGTGATTTCCATCCAGAAGCCCACTGAAAAGGCTTACTTGGACTTAACTTTATAGCTTTAACTTGTAATAAAAGTTCGGCTGTTTTTTTTGCTGTATCTTTGTTCATAATCATAAGACAAATGTATAAAGTTTTTGTAAATGAAAAGCCGATAATTATTACATCTTCTTCACAAAAAGAAAATAATTTTCCTGTTTACATTTTAAAAAACATTGTTTTAGATGAAATTATTCATAAACTCAAAAATGAAATAATTGATGGTGTTTATTTGTATACACCTGATTTAGAGTCTGGTTGGAACTATTTTTTAACTCAAATCAAAGTTGTACCAGCAGCTGGTGGACTTGTAAAAAATAACAAAAACGATATTCTATTTATTTACAGAAATAATATTTGGGATTTACCAAAAGGGAGAATCGAAAAAAATGAATCTATAGAAACTGCTGCAATTAGAGAAGTTGAAGAAGAATGTAGTATTTTTAATTTAACTATTGAAAAACAACTTATTACAACTTATCATATCTATTTTCAAAATAAAAATAAACTAAAATTAACCTATTGGTTTTTAATGAATTCTAATTATAATAAACCTTTAATACCTCAAATAGAAGAAGATATAACTAAAGTAGAATTTATTAAAGAAAAAAGTATAGATACTATTTTAAAAGAAAGTTATGCAAATATAAGATTGGTTTACGATTATTATAAAGACAATTAGATATCTAAAAAAACATTCTATATTTGCCGACTTAAAAAATTTACAAAATTATGACTGAATTTATCACCAAACGTGTTAAAAATGTTAGAAATGATGTCCTTTCTGGAATTACTGTTGCTTTAGCATTAGTGCCAGAAGCTGTAGCTTTTGCTTTTGTTGCAGGTGTAGATCCTTTAGTGGGTTTATATGCAGCTTTTATGATTGGCTTAATCACTTCTATTTTTGGTGGTAGACCAGGAATGATTTCTGGAGCAACTGGTGCCTTAGCTGTGGTTATGGTTTCTCTTGTAGCAGAGGGAAATGCAATGGGAAATCCTGATGAAAATTTAGGACTTTACTATTTATTTTTAACTGTTATGTTAATGGGTATTATTCAAGTTTTAGCAGGAGTTTTTAAACTGGGTAAGTTTGTAAGATTAATTCCACACCCAGTAATGATGGGATTTGTAAATGGTTTAGCCATTGTAATTTTCTTATCACAATTAGGTATGTTTACCAAAACTGTAAATGGAGAAAAAACTTGGTTAGAAGGTAATTCTTTATGGTATATGATTGGCTTAGTTGGTTTGACTATGTTAATTATGTGGGGTTTACCTAAACTAAAAGCTACAAAAAAATTACCAGAAGCCTTAATCGCCATTTTAGTTGTTTCTTCTATTGTAATTTTTTCGAATCTAGATGTAGCTACTGTTGGTTCTTTTATTAGAGATGGAGGAGGAACTGGTTTAGAAGGTGGTTTTCCTGTACCTGTTTTAGAAACGTTTTCTAATATACCTTTAAATTTAGAAACACTTAAATTCATTTTTCCTTATGCTTTAATATTAGCTGCAATTGGTTTAATTGAATCTTTAATGACACTAAATTTAATTGATGATTTAACAGAAACCAGAGGAAATACTAACAGAGAATGTATGGCTCAAGGAGGAGCAAATATTATCACAGGTTTATTTGGAGGAATGGGTGGTTGTGCCATGATTGGTCAATCAATTATTAACATTAAAAGTGGTGGACGTGGTCGATTATCTGGAATTACAGCTGCTGTTTTCTTATTAATGTTTATTCTATTTGCATCATCTTTAATAGAACAAGTTCCTATTGCTGCTTTAGTTGGTGTAATGTTTATGGTTGTAATAGGCACATTTGCATGGTCTAGTTTTAGAATTATGAATAAAATACCAAAAACAGATGTTTTTGTATTGATTCTTGTTTCTTCTTTAACCGTAATTTTTGATCTAGCAATAGCTGTTGTCTCTGGAGTTATAGTTTCTGCTTTAGTATTTGCTTGGGAGAACGCAAAGAGAATTAGAGCTAGAAAGCGTTTTAGAGAAGATGGTACAAAAATATATGAGATCTGGGGACCTCTTTTCTTTGGAAGTATCTCTGCTTTCAATAGTAAATTTGATGTAAAAAATGACCCAGAAAACGTTGAAATTGACTTTGTTGAAGCTCGTATTTCAGATCATTCTGCTATAGAAGCAATTTTTGCTTTAGTAGAGAAATATCATGCAGCTGGAAAGAACATTACATTAAAACATCTAAGTGAAGATTGTAAAGTATTGTTATACAAAGCAAGTCCTATTTTTACTGATATCATTGTAGAAGATATTGATGACCCAAGATATCATTTGGCTGCAAATCCAGAAGATTTCCCCAAACCTTTAGGTGAATATAAGTTTTAATACTTTTAATTCTTTATATCAATCCTTCATCAATTAAAGGTAAAGAACGATAACGTTTACCAGTTGCATTAAAAATTGCATTACATATTGCTGGTGCCATTACAGGTACTCCTGGTTCCCCTACTCCTGTTGGTTTTTCATTCATTTTATCTAAAATATCAACATGTATTTTTGGTGCATGCTTCATTCTTGTCATTTGATAATCGAAGAAATTATTTTGCTCTACAGCTCCTTCTTTAGCTGATACTTTTCCAAATAAAGCAATAGACATACCAAAAATAGCTGCACCTTCTAATTGATTAATAACATTGTCTTTATTTAAAACCAATCCACAATCAATAGTTGTCCAGACGTTTTCTATTTTAACTTTACCATCATTCATAGAAACCTCTACAGCTGTAGCTACGTAACTATAAAAACTGTAGTGGATAGCAATACCCATTCCATGGTTTTCAGGTCTTTTTTTATTCCAATCAGCTATTTTTGCTGTATTATTTAAAACATCTTTCATCCTCTTAGTGTCATAAGGATAGTCTGATTTTCCTTTAATAACTCTATCTTTTCCTATTAAATTTAAATGAAATTGAACAGGATCTATATTTGCTGCAAAAGCTAGCTCATCTACAAAAGAATTATTACCAAAACCACTATGAATATGCACAACAGAACGTAACCAACCAATTCTTAAATGTGCTTCTGCTTTTACACTTTCTAATCTAAAATTTTCTAAGTCATAAGGATTATTTGTAAATCCTTGCCCTAATTCAAAACCAGATGCATAATCAGATAAAGGTTTAAATGAAGATACTATTGAAGGAAAAGCAACTCTTTGTAACCAACCAGAAACATTACCTTTTTCATCAATTCCTCCTTTTAAATATTGCACACTTGTTGCATGATAAAAACTGTGTTTAATATCATCTTCACGAGTCCAAACTACTTGAACAGGAGCTTTAATTTCTTTTGATATTGTTACAGCTTCTACCACAAAATCTGACTTAGATTTACGACCAAAACCACCTCCTAAAAAAGTAACATTTATCGTAATATTTTCTAAAGGAATCTCAAAAAATTGAGCTAATTCTGCTCTTGCTGTTTGTGGATCTTGAACAGGTGCCCAAACTTCTATTTTATTATCTTGATACCAAGCTGTTGCATTAGGCACTTCCATAGGTACATGCACCAAAAAAGGAACATGATATGTTGCTTCAACAACTTTATTTGCATTGTTAAAAGCAGTTGAAACATTACCTCTACTGCCTGGAACTAATTTTCCATTTTTTTGAATACGTTGAGTAAGTGTTTTTTTAAACTCTTCTGAATCAAATGATTTATTGTCTCCAAAATCCCAATTAATATCTAAATCTAATTTTCCTTGAAAAGCAGACCAAGTATTATTGGCAATAACTGCAACTCCTCCTAAACATCCATAAAACTGCTGACCAATTCCTGGTTTTTTCCTATCAATTTTAATCACTTTTTCTACTCCTGACACTTTCTCTGCATTTTTACTATCAAAGCTTTTAACTGTTCCAAAAGTCACTGGGCATCTTGCTATAGCTGCAAATTTCATATTAGGGATTCGAACATCTATTCCATAAGTTGCTGTACCATGTGTAAAATGGTTTAAATCGACACTTTTTAAAGTTTTACCTATATATTTGAAATCTTCTACTTTTTTAAGTTGAATGGCACCTTCATTTGGTACAGGTAGAGCTGAAGCATCTTCTACTAAATCTCCAAAAAATATTTTTTCATTAGAAATCGTATTAATTACATAATGATTTTCTGCTTTACAATCGCTTTCATTTACATTCCATTTATTTGCAGCTGCTGTAATTAACATCATTTTAGCAGCAGCACCCATTTTACGCATTGGTTCTAAACGTGTTCTTACACTTCTAGAACCATCTGTATTTTGGTTTCCATACTTAGCATTTCCTGTTGCTTGTTTTACATTTACATACTTCCAATCAGCTTCTAACTCGTCTGCTATTGCAGAAGCTAAAGATGTTCTTATTCCTTGACCCATTTCAGATCGAGAAGCAATTAATGTGATGTTTCCATTTTTCTCTAAATGGATAAATAAATTAGGCGCAAAAAAGTCTTTATTAATTTCAGGACTAAATTTCTTCTTGGCAGTTTGTGCAGTACATCCTAATATAATACCTGTAGAAGCTAAACCAAAAAGCTTCATAAAATCTCTACGATTTACTTGATGAATATTGCTCATGCTTTTTGATTTTTTAATTCAACTGCTTTATGTATTGCTTTTCGTATTCTACTATACGTTCCACATCTACAAATATTACTACTCATAGCATCATCTATATCTTTATCTGTAGGGCTTTCTATCTTATCTAACAAAGCTGTGGCTGCAATGAGTTGACCAGATTGACAATAACCACATTGAGGTACATTACCATCATTCCAAGCTTCACGCAAAACCTCTAAATTTTCTGAAGAGCCTTCTATAGTAAAGATTTCTTTACCTATACCATAAGAAACTGGCATACTACAAGATTTTGTGAGTTGCCCATCAATTAAAATAGAACAAGCACCACATTGTGCAACACCACAACCAAACTTAGTACCTGTTAAACCTACAATATCTCTAATTGCCCAGAGTAAAGGCATATTTTCTTGCACTTCTACTGTGTAAGATTTTCCATTAATTGATAAAATTGTACTCACTTAGATAAAATTTAAGTCTCTAAGTTACGTAATTTTTAGAATAAAATACAAACAGGATTTGGTACAGAAACTTCACTCATAAAAGTAAGTTTTCCTGTTTTTTGATTTCTTTTAAAAGAAACTAAATTATTACCATCTTGATTGGCAACAACTACAAACTTATTATCTGGTGATAAAGAAAAATTTCTAGGATTTTGACCTCTTGTGTTTTCAAAACCAACTAAACTTAAATTACCACTTTTACTATCAACTTTATAAATAACAATTGAATTATGCCCACGATTTGAAGCATATAAAAAGCGACCATCGTTAGAAATATGAATATCTGCACCAAATGAATATTTATCAAATCCTTTAGGCAATATAGAGATTGTAGTTTTTAAAACATAACTATTGTTAACTTCCTCAACTAAAGAAACTGTGTTATTTAATTCGTTTAAAACATATATCCACTTTTGATTAGGATGAAAAGTTAAATGCCTTGGACCTGCTCCAACATCCATTTTTAATGTTTTCTGATTCTTAAATTCAAGTTCATTTTTTTCATTATTTATAGTTGAAAACCACAATTCGTTTGTACCTAAATCTACTGAAATCACCTCTTGTTTTGCAGGATGAAACCATGTAGAATGCGCATGTGGTGATTTTTGTCTATCAGTAGTTCCTTTTCCAGTATGTTGCTGAACTGATAATAAATTAGTTAATCCATTTTGATTGTCTATTTCTAAAAAACCAACATTTCCTCCAGTATAATTAGCCACTAAAACTTGATTTTTTTCATTAATAGTTATAAAACAAGGGTGTGCTCCACCAGATTTAGACTTGCTTCTAAATAATAATGTATCATTATCTATTTTGAATGATTTTACAAAACCTGTTCCATTTTCATCTGTTTCATCTACAGCTAATAATGTTTTATTATCTTTAGTTTTTGCTAAGAATGATGGATTATTTGTTTTTGCAACCAAACCTTTTTTAGAGAGTATTCCATTTGTATCTAGTTGATATTTATAAATTCCTTCACTAGCTCCATTTGTATAAGTCCCAACATAAAATTCTAATGATTTCTCATCTTTTACGTCTAGCTCTTTACAACTCATAATGATAGTTAAGATTGAAAATAATATTATTTTTTTCATAATTATTTTACTTTAAAAACAGGTAGACGTTTATGAGCTTTCTCATAATGTGGAGAATTTTTATAGATAAAATCTAATTGCATTCTTGGATTGTTTGCAAAATCTTCATCGTTCTTTAATTTCTCATCAAACTTTTGTTTTAACAAGGCATCTTCAGACAAATATTTTTGAGCAACATCTTCAAAAACATAAGAAGAATAGCCTTCTTTTTGCTGTAAAATTGTATCGAAAAAATTCCAATTGAAGAAAGAATCTGTAGCCTCAGCTTCTAGAGTTTCAAGCAAATATCTAACTCCATTTTGATTGGTATCAATAAAAACATCTCCTTTCTTAAATTTTATAGTTTCTGTTGAACTTGATATGGTTGTATTGTAATGCAAATAATGACCTTCATAAGGATTTGTTCTTGTTTTAAAGTCTTTAATATGATTTACTTCAACTTGAATTGAAGTATCATTTTTAAATCTTATAAACTCAATTTGATTATTTTTTAACCTTTGAATTACATCATGCCAACCTTGAGGAATTATATAAGCTTTAGGTATTTCTACATCTTTAGTTGCAATAAAATTGTCATAGTATTTTACAACTTCTTCAAAAGGTTTTGTCTTATCATAAAATAAACGCTTTCCATTGGTAACTTTACTATCAAAGATTTCTCCTTCATAACCTTTAAAAAGCAAGTCACTATAATTTTCTCTATCTACTTTAAACTGAATAGGGTATGTTTTTTTGCCTAAAATTTCATTAACAGCATTTGCTCTTAATTCTTTTATTCTTGCAGAATTTTCCTCTGTGAATGTTACAACTGAATGCATTAAAGCATAGGTTTGATCTACTCTAATTTCGTAAGGTTTAAGCATGTGGGTTTCTACCATTAATCCTAATGTGTGGAACAATGTTGTATACCCTGTAGAATATCTTGGAGAATCAAAAAATTGAGACCAACCACTTTTTGGAGTAGAACCCCAAACATTTACATAAGGAGTTATATCAATGCCTTTTTCTTTTAAAGATTGCTCAACTTCAGGTTTCATTGTAGTATTTAAAAAATTCCCTAAACCACCTCCTAATTTATTATGTTGTGTAAACAAATGTGTAATTGCATATTGATAATCTGCTCCATTACTTACATGGTTATCTACAAAAACATCTGGATTTACAGCATGAAAAATTTCTGCAAAAGCAGCAGCATTTTTGGTGTCTTGTTTTATAAAATCTCTATTTAAATCGTAATTTCTTGCATTACCTCTAAATCCATATTCAGCTGGTCCATTTTGATTGGCTCTTGTGTGCGAATTTCTGTTTAAAGCACCTCCAATATTGTAAATTGGAATTACACAAATGATAGAATTTTGATACTTTTTTTGAAGAGAATCATTTTGAACAATATCTCTTAACAACATCATAGAAGCATCAATTCCATCTGATTCTCCTGGATGAATTCCATTATTAATTAAGATTCTATTTTTCGAAGAACTCTTAATTTCATCAACATTATAAATACTTTCATTAGTATAAACTACTAAATGTAAAGGTTCTCCTGAATCTGTTTGCCCAAAAGAAAACATAGATATTTTAGCATAAGAATCAGCTAAGTCTTTATAAAAAGAAATCACCTCATCATATTCTGGAGTTTCAGTTCCTCTTGAGTTTTCAAAAAGTGTTGTAAAATCTTTATTTTCTTCTGAATTGTTTTTACATGAAAAAATGATACAAAATAGGATTACTAATAATAGGCTTTTTTTAAACATTTGATATTTTTATAGTGTTTTTAGAAGTCTTTTGAGTCAAAATATACCCTACTTATTGAACTCTTACTGTTTCTGGAACCAGCTTAGTATAATCTCCATCATTTCTGATGACATCTCTTACTATAGAAGAAGAAATATATGAGGTTTTTGCTGCTGTAAGTAAAAACACTGTTTCTATAGGAGCTAAATCTCTATTTGTATGTGCAATTGCTTTTTCGAACTCAAAATCTGCAGGATTTCTTAATCCTCTTAAAATAAAATCTACATTATTCTTTAGACAAAAATCTACAGTTAATCCTTTATAAGTAACTACTTTAATTTTAGGTTCATCTTTAAAAGAGTCTTCTATAAATTTTTTGCGTTCTTCTAAAGAAAACATATATTTTTTATCGGCATTAACACCAATAGCTATAATAAGTTCGTCAAATAATTTAATACCTCTTTCTATAATATCTAAGTGCCCTAAAGTTATAGGATCAAAAGATCCAGGGAAAATTGCTTTTTTCATTGTTTTTATTTTAAAGCCATTAGAATTGCATTTTCAAATAAATCTTCTAGAGATATACCTGCTGCTGCTGCTTGTTGTGGTAAAATACTTTCTTCTGTCATTCCTGGTACAGTATTCATTTCTAAAAAATGAGGTTCATCATTCACAAAAATAAATTCCGATCTTGTAAAACCAGACATATTTAGTGCTTTATATATTTTCTTAGCAACTTCTTCAACTCTATTTTGTTGATGTTTAGAGATTCTTGCAGGTGTGATTTCTTGAGATTTACCTTGATATTTTGCTTCATAATCAAAAAAATCATTTTCTGAAACTATTTCAGTAATTGGTAAAACTTTTATTTCATTTTGATATTCTATAACTCCCACAGAAACTTCTGTACCTTCTAAAAAAGATTCAATTAGTATTGATGAATCTTCTTGATAAGCTAAATCAATTCCTTTTAAAACCTCTTCTTTTGTATAAGCTTTAGAAATACCATAACTAGAACCTGCATTATTGGGTTTAATAAAACAAGGTAGGTTTACTTTATCTATAATATTATCAACATGAATCTCATCACCTTTATTTAAGTAAACAGATTTTGCAGTTTTTACTCCATATTCTTTTACAACACTTAAGGTATCTCTTTTATTAAAAGTAAGAGCCATTTGATAAAAAGGAGCTGATGTGTGTGGTATATTTAGCAACTCTAGATAACTTAAAATCATTCCATTTTCTCCAGGATTACCATGTATTGCATTAAAAACACAATCAAAAGTAATATGTTCATCATTTTTAATAAAAGAAAAGTCACTTATATTAATTTGGTATTCGTTACTTTCATTATCTAAAGCTACCCACTTTTCTTTTAAAACATGAACTCTATAAGCATTATATTTTTCTTTATTTAAATGCTTATAAACAACATTTCCGCTTTTTAGAGAAATATTGACTTCAGAAGAATAGCCACCCATTATTATGGCAATATTTTTTTTCATCAATCTTGGTTAATTATAACAAATTTATCAAAATATAAATAGAAACCACAACGTTTAGTTTTTATATATTTGTCATCTATCAAAAAACATTTCATGAGTATTTTTCAGTTTTTAAAAAGTAAATCGTTTTTTAAACAAATAGCAATTGCTTTAATATCTCTTGTATTGCTATATTTTATTTTAAATTTTTGGTTAAATATTACAACAAATCACGATCAAAAAATACAAGTACCAGATTTGCATAAAATTACAATTGATGAAGCTGAGCGTAAACTAAAAGAATTAGATTTAGATTTTAAAGTAATTGATAGTGCTAGTTACAATCCAGAATATCCAAAAAAATCTGTGATTGAACAAAACCCTGAAGCTGGAGAATATGTTAAAGAAAAACGTAAAATTTACTTAACACTTAATCCATCTAAATATAGAGATATTACAATTCCTGATTTAAATGGACGCACAAAAAGACAAGCAGAGTCTGAATTACAAGCCATTGGTTTTATTGTAGGTACAAATTACACTTATGTAAGAGATCTTGGAAAGGATGTGGTAAGAGGATTAAGACATAAAGGAAAAATTGTAAATCCTAATGATAAATTACCTAAAAACTCAATTATAAATTTGGTTTTAGGTGATGGTAATAAGTAACAAATTATATAAATTCTTAAATTTAAACATTACAATATTAAAGGGCTGTTTTAAAAAAGATGCAAGAAAACGAAAATTTAGAAACAGAAAATGATGACTTGTATGAACATTACAGGTTTACTGCTAGTGTGGGTCAAGTACCTTTAAGAGTTGATAAATTCTTGATGAATTTTATAGAAAACGCAACCAGAAATAAAGTTCAACAAGCTGCAAAAGCGGGTAATATTTTAGTAAATGATGTCGCTGTAAAACAAAACTACAAAGTAAAACCTCATGATGTGGTTCGTGTGGTTTTAGCCCATCCACCACATGAAAATTTATTGGTTGCAGAAGATATACCTTTAGATATTGTTTATGAAGATGATACTGTTATTGTTGTGAATAAACCAGCAGGAATGGTCGTACATCCAGGTCATGGAAATTATTCTGGAACTTTAGTCAATGGCTTAATTCATCATATAGAAAACTTACCTACGAATTCTAATGAAAGACCAGGGTTAGTGCATAGAATTGATAAAGACACTAGTGGATTATTGGTTGTTGCCAAAACTGAATTTGCAATGGCTAATTTGTCTCGACAATTTTTTGATAGAACAACTGAAAGATTATATTACGCTTTGGTTTGGGGTAATATTGAAGAAGATGAAGGGCGAATTGAAGGCAATATAGGTCGTAGTTTAAAAAACCGTTTACAAATGGCTGTTTTTCCTGATGGTGAATTTGGGAAACATGCAGTTACACATTTTAAAGTTTTAGAACGTTTAACTTATGTAACTTTAGTACAATGTAAACTAGAAACAGGAAGAACACACCAAATTAGAGCTCATTTTAAACATATAGGTCATACGCTTTTTAACGATGAAAGATATGGAGGAAATGACATTTTAAAAGGCACCACGTTTACCAAATACAAACAGTTTGTACAGAATTGTTTTAAAGTTTTGCCTAGACAAGCATTACATGCAAAAACATTAGGGTTTACACACCCAAAAACAGGCGAATTTTTACAATTTGATTCTGAAGTTCCAGAAGATATGAAAGCGTGTTTAGAAAAATGGAGAACCTATTCTGAGAATTCTAAAGAGGATTTTTAAACTCTCTTATTTTCATAGCATAAACAATAAACGTTTCGTTTTCGATTTTAAATATTTTATAAAATCGTTTTCGATTTTGCTGAATTTCATCTTTTACTTCATCTAAATAACTTAAAGTAATATACCAAAACTCTTTATCTTCAGTTATCTCTATTTCCTCTAAATCAATATCAGTAGCTTTTGGGAATTGCTCTAATAAAAAATCTTCAGCTATTTTAATTGCTCTTTTTACATCCATTATTTTCTATTAAGAAATAGAGATTAACAACAACCTGAACCAGGTGTACAAAAATTTACTTTACCTAATTCAGAAATGCGAATTCTTGGTTTTTGTTTTGGAATTCCACAAGCATCTTGAGCTAAACATGCAGTAACTTTTGAAGTTAATAAAAAATTCTTTCCATCAAAATCTAAATTGTATTTACCTATTGTTGTTTCACCTTGATATTCTACCTCTATTTCTAGATCATCAAATTGAAATACTTTTTCAGATAACTCAATAATTTTTAATAATTTCTCTGGATGTAATCTGTGGTCATAATCGTTTTCTTCCCAAAGCTGAAAATTAATTACTTCTTCTTTTCTAACTTTACCTCCACAATCAATAAAATCTTTACTTATTTTACCAACTTCAGTCACATGAAAATGAGCAGGAACTAACTCTCCATTTGGTAATTGAAAAGCTATGGTTTTTAAGTTTCTTAAATGATTTTTTATTTCTGATAATATCATGATTCTAATTCTTATTCAAATCTAGTAAATATCCTACTGAAAATGAAAAGAAATTAGTGTAAGATAAATTACTTTCGTTTGAAACTGCATTTGGGAGATTTAAATGATAACCTACTTCAAAATCCCATGATTTAGTTGATAACGACAATGGAAAACTTAATTGAGTATTTAATAAATCAAATACTTCTTGAACTACTGTAACTATTCTTGGGCCTAATGGACTTCTAATTATGCTACTAAATGTATAAGTTTGATCTGCTATAATAAAACTAATATTAGGTCTAAAACGTAAAGCTAAATTAGAAGTTCTTTTTAAATTTATATTAAAAAAACTATTTGAAACTAATTGTAAAGAAGTATCTGTACCAAATAAATATGATGCTGCTAAAGTTGTACCTAATGTTCTTTTGGTATTTCTAAATCCTACACTTAAATCTATTGAATTTGTAAAATCATCAAAATCATCTGAATAGAAAAAATGAGTATAACCTAAATTATAATTGAAGTTTTTTTGTTTTCCAATAGTATTAAAATAACCTACAGATACACTTGTAAAATCCCAAGCAGGTGCAAAATTTTGATAGTATATACCTGATATACTAGCATTAAATCCTGAAGAATGATAATAAGAAACTTGCGGAATTATATTAAATTGATCTGTACCTGAGTCTCTACCAGAAAAAAAGGTATTTGTATTATATGAAACAGAAGTATATAAAAAATTATAAGTTAATCCACCTTCTATCAGTTCATCTAAAAATTGTTGATCATTAAAAAAAAGCTCATCTATTAAACCATCAATATCATCTAAATTTTCTTCTTGTGCATAAGAACAAAAAGAGGTTGCTATTGAAAATAATAGCAACCCATAAAACTGTAGTCGTTTTTTAACTTTTTGGTAAAGAAGCTTCATATAAGTCTTATCTAATTGCCTCTATTTCTTTTCTTTTTGCCATCTGCATTATTAATTCTAGGCCCATCTTTCAACTCTCCTCTATCTTTTGAATTTCTAATTTTATCAATACGTTCTTTTAACATCTTTCTTTGCTCTCCTGTCAAAGATTTTCTGAATGTTTCTCTGGTATTTCTGAGTCTTATTTGTTGACTTTGTACCATTTTTTTTTGGTCTCTAGAAAAAGTAGCAACTAATCTTTGTCTTATTTCAGCTTTAGAAATGGTTTTATCTCTTAAAATAGCTAGTTGCTCTTTAGTTAGAGATGCTTTAAATGCTTCACGATTAGATTTTATCATTTCTCTTTCTTTCTGAAGCAATGCTCTTTGTTCTTTGGTCAACTCTTTTTTAATTAAGTTGTAACTAGAGTCTTGAGCAAAAGCAGGAATGTTAAATAGCATTGTAATTAACCAACCAAATAAAAATATGCTGTTTTTTAAATTCATTACTTTTCTTTTTTTCTCAAAACTCTAAATTACAAATTTATAATTAATCTCGACAACTCTCCTTTCCTGCATCATATGCTGTTTGATCTTCAATAGTAGCTACTGTACCATCTCTATATTCAACATCTACAGGAAAGTTTAATGAACCTTTTTCTGTTGCATTTGGGTTGTCTTTATACCATTCTCTAACCAACTTAAAATCATCTCTTTCATTTACTTCAATAACTGATGCATCTGGCATTGTAAAGGTAACAGGTAACACTAACTTAAAACACTTTCTTTTGTCTTTACCTGCTCTACAATTTTGTTTTACTGCAATTAAATCATCTCTATCTATTAACGTTTGTGTAGAGCCATCTTCTTTTAAAATAATATCTACAGGAAAAACTAATTGAGCTCTTTCTCTAGTATCTGGATTCTCTTGATACCAAGCTCTTATTAAAGTCCAATCTTCTTTTGCACTTAATGTAATTGTAGTATCATCTGGCATTATAAAATCAATTGGAAAGACAAACTCAAAACATTTACGTCTTTTCTTTGCTCTTC
>Ga0209136_1000537_pt1 | contig 27231 bp, 21 predicted proteins | sample SaaInl0LU_22_DNA_FD_184640 | JGI IMG/M metagenome (GOLD analysis project Ga0209136, IMG submission 184640) | Marine microbial communities from expanding oxygen minimum zones in the Saanich Inlet - ESP_90LU_22_DNA (SPAdes) (version 2) | ecosystem: Environmental > Aquatic > Marine > Intertidal... | reverse complement strand
CAGGGAACGGTTCACGTTTCAACTGCACATCACGCATCAACTCTAATTGATCTTCATAAATGTGCGCATTTACAATCTTATGATATGCCTTACCAGGTTTATGACCCGTAATCTGAGCCATAAGCGCAAGTAATACAAATACCTGCACCTGATTAAAATTAATCCCTAGCGGTTTTGCAACCCCTAATTTTTGCACAGTACGTTATATTTTAAAATCCAACTTCATCAAGCATCCTGTGCATTTTTTATTTTCGCACAGTATGACAGCTTTTGCTACTAGGCAATAACTGCCTACTCACAAACTACTCTTTACCGGGTGGAGTGGGAACATTGGTGGGGTTATCACCTGTGGAGCTTGGTGTGTAACCGCCTTGAGGTTTCCCATCGCTGCCGGGTCTAAAGGGTTGATAACCTTTTTCTTGAACTTTGGGAGGTTGATACCCATTGCTTGCTCTTTCTTTAGTCATATTTTACTTTCCTCAGTTCTACATGCGAAATTTCAGCAGATAAAATCAAGATCCCTGCCGTATCATTTTTTGCTCTTTCAAATGCACCGTTTTTATCCAACACCCAAGTTTGCTCAAGGTAAATTTGCTCTGGTTCTGGGTTACTAGATGCAAATGACTTGCTTGAATAGAGTCCACCTAATATTTGTCCATCCTTTAAAGTCACTTTTACCCAATAAGGTTCTCTCTGTGAAAACACATAATCCCACGGTTTCCCCGTAGGGTGCGGTGCTTTACTTTGTACTAAGTTTGTTGAGCGAACCTTTCGCCAACTAAGTACCAATAATATTGGCGAAATAAAAATCACAAAGAAATAAAACAATACATACAGGTTGGGAGACTGTGTTTGCATTTCGCTCATCTCAACCCAACGTATGAATATGAACATAAAAGCATAGTTAACACAACTATATGTTACGGCATCTATGAGCTGCTTTGACGAGTCTTTCTGAATATTTGGAAAGCATAACTCATATGTTTTTAGTGCTATAAATCCCGGTACAACGAACAATATAAACAAATAAAGTTTATCTAGCTCCCATATATTCATATTCTCTCCTTTTTAACAAGGCTCCAGTAATGAGCGCCTAAAACAGTTAACTTACACGCCTTGGATTCCATTGCTGCGAAATACATATGTTCTTCACCAACAGGGACAACAAGATTAATTCTGTTGAATTTTTGCAATATCGCGAACCTTTCAGTGTTCTCTTCAAGAGGAGATTCGCTTTCAGGTTCAAAGGACGGGTCTAGTGGAAATTCATAGCCGGGTTCAGGAAACAATTCTGTTATTTGTTTTAAGTCTGATAGAGGTATAGGTGGTTGCACAGTTCTAAGTGTTGTAAAACTTCTAACATTTGTCTTAAAAATCGGTCTTTGCTCCCAAGGACCTAGCGACTGATCAATATGTGCGTAAATACTACCGGGAGTTATTTCGCCAACCAAATTTGAAGCACCACCACTTAAAGCATCTACTAACAGGCTAGTAAATACGCCACTACCATTTTCTTCTAATGCATATTGTTCAGCACTAGAAGCAGTAAGAATAGTAACACCCTCGCTAAGCAAAGCTTGTTCACTTGAAACAATTCCAATCCCAGCAATTCCTGAGTGGCAACTATCCAATATAATTACTTTGCTTCTGGCTTTTGATGAGTTTGCAATTGTTAGTAGTTCATTCAGAGATAACCCGTCATCCCCATCATTACAGTCAGAAGTCACTAAGTAACCACCTGTACTTTCGATATAGCCATGACCTGAAAAGTAAAATAGCGCTACATCACAGTCATCGGCAAAGAGCTTTTGAATATTGTCTTTTAAATCTCTTTTTGAAATGGCACTATCAGGGCCATTTGCAACCATCAGGTTAACCCCGAAGTTTATAGAGCCATCACTGTGTCGTTCTAATACAGACTTGACAGAGTAAGCATCATTAACACAACCAAACAACGAGTTCGCGTTTTGGTAGTAATCAATCCCAACTATTAACGCCTTTCTCATTAGCCATACATCCTTATAGCTCTGGCAATGGACGCTCCTTGCCATTTAACTATTATGTCAGCATTGTTTTTCACAACAGATGACGTTCTTGTCGAAGCCCAAGGTTCAATGGCTATTATTGATTTACCATATGCTTTTGCTATCTCAATCTCTTTGTTTATCCATTTGCTATACGTTGAATAAACTCCAGCCATAATGATGATACAGCTTGTTCCTTTCATCTTGTTTTCTATAGCTTGTCTTAACTGCAAGTCAGATCCATTTGTGTGTATTGGGTCGTTTTTTGGCACAGAGTGGTCAAAGAACTTAATTCCCTGTTTTTGAATGAGATCTATTACTTTTGTATACCCATCGCTGTAGGCCCAAGAGTGGCTAATAAATAACCTATATGTTTTGTCCATGTACTATTTCCTTTTTATAAACCAACTGTTCTCTGCATACTCTGCATCCAAGATGCTTTAAAGGCAGGATCTCCAGCAAAAAGCTTGTAAAGTTCAAGCTCATCTTTACGTCTGGCCAACATTACCTCTTTCAGCATTTTTTCGAATGCTAGCTCTCGGTTATGTGGATCAGGGTTGTTTTGGTATTTTGCTTCAAAATCAGGATGCTGTTTAATACTTTCTGCAATATTAATAAATTTAATTTTCTGTTCTTCCGGAGTTGCACTCCAGCCTTGGAACCATCTTTCGTTAAAGTTCTTGATAATATCATCTAACGGGTCTCGTTCTTCCTTTCCGCCATGCGCACCTCGTGGATTAGGATTCTGCGGCGCTAATTCTGTTTCTTCAGCATCAAGTCCAATACCATAGTTCAACTTAACCCGTTGAAGGCCATAAGAACTTAAATCAACAGACTCTAATAATTCATCAAGCGCTGCTGAATCAGGATCTATAACAATAAGCTTTGGTATTAAAAATTTTAGAAACCAAAATAGCTTTTCCCATGCAACAATTTCGTATGGCATGATTGAAGCCATCTGCCCATATATTTTCACGAACTGTTTCGCTTTTACTTTGAAATCAACTTTATCTTCGTCTTCAAGCTCTAATTCATAGTTAAAACGGTTGGCAGCGGTATCAATAATTGGACTAAGTGTCTGTGCATCTTCGTCATTGAAGTAACGTTTAATAAAATCTTCAACCTCATGCCATTCGTATACACCGACATCATCCATCGAATCTTTCAACTCATGCAATACATTAATGTCAGTGGCCTCTGATAAGGTTGTTGAGGTATAGAAAGGATCAAATGATGTTTTAATATCATCAACATTATTGAAGAAATCTAAAACAAACAAGTCTTCGGTCTTTTTGCCAAGTTTCGGTGCTGAGCGGTTGAGACGAGACAACGCTTGAACACAAAGTACACTCGCTAGTCTTTTATCAACGTACATTGCGCACAGTTTTGGCTGGTCAAAACCCGTAAGATATTTGTTTGCAACAATTAATAAACGGTATTCGTCTTGATTTATATGCTTTGGAATTGGATCACTAGGGTCTTTACGCTTAAAGTTAACATCGAAATAATCTTTAGTGTCTCCCTCAGGAAAGCCATTCATATCTGCTTCGGTATATTCAATACCATCAACTTCTTTGACTCCTGAAAACGCTATAACAGCTTTAAACGGATTGCCTTGCAGCTCTAGTAACCTAGTTATAGCTTTGTAATAACGAATAGCTGTTTCAATATTTTGAGTTATTACCATTCCTTTTGCTTTACCTTTTAACTTTTTACTATTCACCACTTGCGGTATGAAATGCTCAAGCATGATCTCAGCTTTTGTATCAATGGTTTGTTGGCTTGTCTCTACATATGCACGAAGTCGCTTCTGAGCTTTTTTGGTATCAAAGTCAGGGTTGTCCTGAATTGACTTTTCAATCTCATAGTAACTTTTATAAGTGGTGTAATTCGCTATGACATCAAGAATAAAGCCTTCCTCAATCGCTTGCTTCATTGAATACAGATGGAATGGCTTAAAACTACCGTCTTCTTGCTGCTGCCCGAATTTCTCTAAAGTACTGTTTTTTGGTGTTGCTGTGAATGCTAAGTAAGATGCGTTACCTCGCATCTTTCTTGAGCGCATGGCTTGAAGCACTTTATCTTGAGCGTCTTCAGCTTCCTCTATTTCAGATTTACCCATCGCTCGGTTCATGTTGTCGTGAGCAGATCCGGACTGAGAGCTATGCGCTTCATCAATGATCACAGCAAAACGTTTATCACTTAAATCACTAATACCGTCAATAATGAAAGGGAATTTTTGAATCGTGGTGATAATAATTTTCTTACCATTTTCAAGTGCTGACTTGAGTTCTGATGATTTAAAAGCAGGAGCAACAATATTCTTAACTTCAGAAAACTCTTTAATATTATCTCTTAGCTGTTTATCTAAAAGCCTTCTGTCCGTTACAACAATCACAGAATCAAATAACGGCTGTTCTACACCTCTACTTCCCGCTACATCTTCTGATTGTGGATAAGTTTCAATAAGCTGGTATGCAGCCCATGTAATCGAGTTGGATTTACCAGATCCAGCCGAATGCTGAATCAAATAGGTTTGACCCACGCCATGCGTGGCGGCATGATTTACTAACTTACGAACAACATCCATTTGATGATAACGAGGGAAGAAAAGCGTGCGCTTTTTGAGATCATCTTTGCTTGAACCATCTAAGCGAACAAAATGTTGAATAATGTTAGCCAAGCTTTCTTTAGTAAACACTTCCTCCCACAAATACGCTGTCTTATGACCGAACATGTTTGGTGGATTACCTTGTCCATGTCCATTACCTTTGTTGAATGGCAAGAAGAAAGTACTTTTACCTGCAAGCTTCGTGGTCATATACACCTCATCGGTATCAACCGCCATATGTACCAAACATCGACCAAATTGCAATAACGGTTGAGTTATATCTCTATCATTACGATACTGCTTTTGACCGTGATATCTAGCTGTTTGTCCCGTCCATGCATTTTTAAGTTCTAGTGTTATTAAAGGAATACCATTGATGAACAGCACCATGTCGATCTCTTGAAGCGGGTTTGCTTTTGAATAATGAAGCTGTCTAGTTGCGCTGAAAATATTTGCCGCAAAGTTCTGGTGAACTTTGTCACTACTACTTGCCAGTGGTGCTGGGTACATTAAGTTTAAATGCGCGTCATCTACACTCAACCCTTTTTTGAGCAGATGCAAGATGCCGTGTTTTTTGATTAGTCTGTCAAAACGTTCTAGCACTTTACGCTGCCAATCATTCGGGCTATTACGCTTAAGTTTTTCCAACTCATCTTCTTGCGTATTTTCTAAAAACTGCCAGAAATAATTAGTGTCTAACGCATAATGCATATCAAAGTCGGTTGGTTTACCAAGCTTATAAAACTTGTTGCCAAAATCAGGCGCAGCTTCTTGCACACCTGCTTTGATGTCTTCTAGGCAAGTTCCCGTTAATGCTTTTTCAATCGCAGCTTCTAATGCTTGTTCGTTTGTTTGACTAACCATTTCTTATTCTCCTTAATGCGTTGACTGGCTTTTAACTATTTTTATTACACGCCAACTAGGGGTTCCTTTCTTGGGATCTTTGTCCCAAATTTTTGTTGCTTTGACATACTCTTGATCGTTAAAACCGTTCAATAAATAAGGAGCAACGAAAGCATCATCAACAAAGCCAAAGCCCTTGAGATTGAGCTTTAGAGTGCCTTCAATTAATTTCACTCTCTCACTTTGTTTTGGTTCAACCTTGTGCGCTTCCAATACTTCTAACTGCTGTCCGTCATTAGCAAGTTTTAACTCTAGCCACGTTCCTACCTCTGGTAATCCTTTACCAAAAAACACACCTTTTCTTGCACTGAATTTTTTATCCAAATCAAGATATATACTAAAACCCTTACCTGAACGGTGATGCGAATCAACAATACCTACCGCCACTTCTAACTTCTTGGTTGCATATTGAAGGGCATCATTTGCTCTGGTTTTAATGACTTCATCAAAGTTAAGCGACTCAATAGCTGAGGCATCAAACCACCCTTGCTGAATAAGCTCTTCATGCTCTGGTTTTATGTGCCAACCATTTGCGTTGTATATTTCTATTAATTTACTCAACGCTGCTGATGCAAAATCAAACTCTTGTTTATTGGCAAAAAGCTGGGCTAACCCGTAAAACATTGGAATACAAAAAGGAGGTTCCTGAGCTTCCAAAATTGCCTTGCTATAACAAGCTATTGCGGCCTTAGGCTCTTGGCTAATATAAGTATCAGCTAAAGCGCCCCAAGCCCAAGATTCAGACATTTTTTGTCGTAAAACTGATAAAGCAGATTCTCTTGCCTCATCATATCTACCCGCACTAACCAAGCATTTAGAAATATCAAACTGAAGCCAAGTTTTGTTCCTATCGAGGGCACTATCAAGCGCATAATTAAGTAAATTTAATATACCATCCAGATTCAAATCCCATTGTTTATGATGTTGTAACCACGCTTTACTTGTTTGCCTTGATAACCTAACTAGTAAACTTGGGTATTCTCCCTTTTCTGTTTTATATGGCTTTAGGTCGGCATGTTGATAAAGGTTAGAGCCATAATAAGTTAACATCTGGATATAAGACTGGTAATGTTCTCCACAGCCCTTAAACAAATTGAAGAATCTGAAATCTAGTTCTTCACATGGCACTGTTAAATTGAGTTGTCCAATACAATTAATCCATGAATTAACTATTTCCTGCTCATTGACATTGGGAGCCTTATTTTGCCTAGCTAAAATCGGGTCTTGAATCGCCTTTATTGCAGCATAACAAACCCAAAATAAGGATGTTCTTAAATATGTATTTTGTGGTTCATTTTGAAAAGCCACATAACCACAATTCCATGCATCTACAAAATTTCCTTGCTGCTTCAGTTCACGAATTTGGGCAAATACTTCACTACTCATTTAAAGCTTCCTTAAAAAGAACTATAACCTCTTCAGAAGTCGCTTTTTCAGGCATTATTTTTGATAGTAACCCAGTTTTTACGACCCAAGTTTTAAATTGAATGGCCTCATTACCTTTCGCGCAAAGAACTTGCATCTCCCAGTCACCTGAACGCTTTGCGTCAACTATTTCGAAACCTAATTCTTCCACAAAATTTCGAAGTGATTGTAGAGCCGTATTTAGTCTAGATTCATCAAACGTTATTTCGCTTGCTAAGAGTGTTTTTAATTCTTCGCTTAAACTCGGCTCTTTTGACTCATCAGGAAAAGCTAATGTTTTGACTTTAATATTTTTGTCATAGGTAAATCGAACACGAACTTTCTTACCCGTACTGTGCTCAAAAGTATAAAGCTCTTGATAGCTATGCTGCTTTAATTCACTGATCCGCCACGAAGTGTTACTAAGACAATTTGATACGGAAAAGCAAATAGCTTTAAGCTCAACTACATCAGTATTCATTCCAACGGGATAATTGAATTTTTCTAATTCTGCTCGTTCAGGAATTTGATAGTTAAAGCCTTTACTTACAGGAAACATTCCAATTTTACAATTGTTGTTTGGAATGAATTGAGTCTGATATAGCGGAGTTAATTTAGGGTATTTAAGTAACTTCAAACCATTTTCAGCAGACATACTTGCTGTATATAAAAACCTAAAAAAACCATCATTGGTAATAGAGTCACCACTAGGGCCTCTACTAGCATCCAAATAAACTAAATTCCATTGCCTTCCTTGCGCTCTATGTACCGTCATGGCGTATGCATATCGAATTCTAGCCGCATTTAATAAAGGGCTATGGGCGATATGATTTTGTATTAATTCAGAATACTTTTTCTTCTCTGATAAATATTCATCAGATTTCTTGTCATTGATGCTGTCCAATTTACCTTTAAGCCCTTTAAATGCTTCGACAGCTTGCTCTCTTGCCTTAATACTTAGCACTAACATTTGATCAGTACTTAATTCCGGCTTATCCGCATGTAAATAATCAATAATATAAGAAACGTTTACATCACCTAAGCTTGGCACTCGGCAATTCAAATAACCTATACGCACAACTGTCGGCATATCGCGGCCTTTTAGCTGTAACTCAATGGTATCAATCTTGTCATCAACCTCAGTAACGCTAGCTATTTCTCCTGAATGCACCCAGTCATTGCTGGACTCTATATCAACCGATATATATTTAGGGCTAATCACTGGTGAACTTGTGTGGAAATCAATAAGATCTCCAGCATTTAGAACATAAGGGTTGGCTTGTTTTAGAACTTTTTGCTTAGCCGCAAAATTGATTTTTTGAGCCATATCATTCAACGCTGTTAAATAAACCCCGTGATAACGCCCTGATGTTATATCAGTACCAATTGTAGGACTATTTTCTATCTGTGATACTACTTCACTGTCTGCATTAGGCAGTTTATTAAAGTGTTTGTGTTGCATCTGTTGTGCAATTTCAAACTGAAAGTCATGTAACTCTTTAGGTTCTGACTCGATCTGTTGTTCTAAAAATGCTTCGTCAATCGTCAATTCTTTGTCTCGAATAGCCTGACCGGATAGCAAGCATTGGTCTAAGTCGCCACGAGATAGTTGATATGGGTCGCCAACCAAAAGTAATTTGGGCGGATTATTCTCAAACGCAGTTAATAGATCATTAACCATATGGCCTGATCCAAAAATCGCATTATCCATGTCATAGTAACTATTGCTAATTAAATGCGACTCAACAACAACCAAAACTTTGTCTTTAACTTGTTCGCTAGTAAGAATCACTGGGTGCTTAGCTAACTCAACACCATTTGATTTCTTTACTACTCCATCACTCTTACTGCTGTAGAGTACTTGATATATTGAGTTAAACTCTCCAAGCCCCATCTCGATATACTTATTTGCAATTCGAGCATTCGGGGCCAAGAGCAACAAACTCTTATTTTTATTCTCTATTCGCTTAATTATTTCTCTAACTAGGGTTCGTTTACCCGTGCTAGACATGCCTTTCACAACCAAAGCACATATATCAGATGTTAACCATCGCTCTGCTTGTTCTAAGGCTGTTTTTTGAAACCCAATAGGCGTAAATTCAGTTTCGAATGAGGTATAAGGCTCAACAGATATTGCTCTAGTAACAGGCTTACCATCAGGGAAGTATTCAGGCGCGGCAAAAGCATCAGCAATCATATTAAGCTCATGCAAAGACATATCAATCTCTGCGCTTGCTATACCGTCAATTGTTCGAATAGCTTTACTTAAGTCACATATATGAAACCAACTCTTAATTTGTTGTGGTATCTGAGTATCATCTATTTCTATTGGTTGATGAAAAATTACTAAACCCGCTATATGACCAAGGTTTGGTTTAGATTGAATTTCAATATGCCCGCTTTTTATGTAATCGAGTAGAGCAAACTTATTGCTGCGAAGCTGTAAAAATGGATTTCGACTGTTACCGCCTTTAACAACAACATCATCACAGTACCAAGGGCCATTTTCAGAAAATGTTAGCTCACCGCCAAAATTTTTGAAATCGATAACAATGATCGCATTATTCTTAACGATTAATGCATCAAACTCTTTGCCTGCAACAAAAAAGTTACCGAACAAATATAACTGATCATCACGTTCATCCCACTCTGCTTGCAGCATATCATGCAAAGCATTAAACGCTTGGTTCTCATGACTGTGGTTAAATGCGCTCCCTCTGAAAGCTTTAAATCCCATTAAATGCCTCTCGTCCTGAATAATGCTGTTCCAATAAACAGATCATCTCTTTTTGATGCTGCTTAATCTTGTCTTTGTCCCACTCATCGTTTTCCTTCAACTCAAAAATTTGTTTTAACTTGAGTGAGTCATATACTGGTTTAGCTTTGAAATCTTCCTGTTTTTTACCAACGGTTTGATTACTATAGGACGAGTTTTCACCCGGACTCAATAACACAAGGTTGCCAAAAGCATTCAAATAGTTATCATCTAACCGCATATCGTATTCTTCATGTTGAGGGTGAACATGTTCAACAGAATTTTTTGAGCTTATGCGGTATTTTTTGAATTTCTCATCAGCTCTATTTTGCTCATTTTTCCAAAGCACATATTCCAGCTTTTGAAACCAATAATGCTCAAACCCAGTGCCGTTGATTTGTTTTAGATAATCATTCATTTCATTTGAAGATCCAAAACTGCCATCTGTTTTCGTAAGGTAGTTAAAACTTGCTTGTTTTTGGCTGAGTTCGGCATGGAACAAAGCGAGTGACATCTTATTATCAATATCTTCTAACTTATCCAGTACTAAATTTTTATCTTCTGTGTTGTTTTCAACTAACCAACCTAGAAAAGATGTAAGCCAATACTGAGCACTTCGTTCACCAGTGAAGTATCGAACACTTTGCAGTTGGCTTAGTTCTGTAATTTCTGTGGGTACTCGGTTTAATCTGCTTTGTGTCTTTGAGAAATTAACATTACTTAATCGTAAAACTGCCGTGGACTCTTCGCCCTTTTCTACCCACTTCACAACCCACTTATCAAATTGGTAGCGTACTTGCCATAAGCAATCTAAAAACTTAATTACTTCAGATTCAGAAGCATTTATTACAAACGATTCAAATGCTTGATTAAGGCGCTCACCATTAACACGGCTCTCAATGTCATCATTGCCTGATTGAGCGTTATAGATTCTAAATGTATGAATTAAAAGCAGAGGAAAACTAATAATAGAACGGCAATATACTTCATCACCGGTATCGTTAGCATTGCTGTTAGTGCCCTTTGTAGATTCAGACTTACCTAACAACGATACATCACTTACAATCTCTTCAAGCGTTAGTCCTCTAACATTATCAGATTCAGTATCTACACCATCTTGATTCAAAGGGGCATCGGCAAGCTTAAACTTTGTTTTGTCAAAACTAGCTAGCTCTACATCTTGAATTTCTTTCCAGTCAGAAGCTGTAAACACCCGCCTCACATTGCGCTCAAAGTAGTTATTTAGGTTTTCGCACACTTGCCACAAGCCATCATACTCTTGGCGGTTTTTGCTCAGCTTACCTAATAGTTTCGATTTTAAAATATCGGATTGCTCTAACTGCACACCACTGGTATTCATAGTCGCGAACAGTTTATTTAAATCGGTTCCAGCAGGAATAATGTTGTTAACCCAACGTACTTGCTGATAAAAATACTTAGCAAAATTAACTAAATGCGCTTCACCTTTTTTACTGTCATTACGTATTTCTTTAATAAAGCTCGTTGTCGTATTTAACGCTTCGGCTAAGTGTTTGGTGTATTCGTTCTTATGAATATCTTCGTCAGAAGGCTTATGTGTAAACTCCAGATCAGTCCAAGAGCACAATAAACCTTGTACCATTTCTCTAATTGAAAACGTAACACGAGGAAAATGCGCTAATATCGCAACGTTTGAAAGCTCACAATCAACATTGGCTTTTTTAAATGCAATGGCAATCAGCATTAAGGTTGTCATACGTTGTTGCCCATCGATCAGCTCAAAGCTTACTAATGCATCTTTGTTTGCTTGTTTCGGCAACTGGGAACAAAGTACAGTGCCAATATAATATTGGTGCTCATCTGCAATATATGCTTGCTCTATGTCCTGTAACAGCTTTAAAACGCCTTCACCACCCCACACATAGGGCCGCTGATAAGATGGGATTTCAAACGCGATTTTGTTAATTAATAAATCGTGTGGCGTTTGTACTATTGTTTCGACCTGACTAACGCTTGAAGCGTTGTTTGATAAGGCTAAACTCATGCAACACACTCCTGCAATGCTGGCACATTACGATCTTTTGGTTCAGCTAATTTGTTCTCTATTCCTTGTTTCAATTCAGCATCAAAAGACTGAGCGAGTTGTTTGCCAGTACGCTGTGCTATATGAATATTAAAAAATGCAGCATAGCCCTTTAAGAATTTTTGCTTTACGCTATTAGCAGCCTTACCGTCTCTGTCTGATATGCCAATGTTATCGGGCGATATATCTCGCTCAAAATTTTGTAACATTGCAAGGAGCTGTTTGTGCTCATAAGCCGTGGTTATCCAGTCGAGCAAAGGGTATTTATTAACAAATGAAGAAATAGAGTCTTCTCGGACTGTTTTTTCATTGTAAAGTCGAATAGAAAAGACGCATCGAGCTAACCAAAAGCTGGCTTCATTAAGGTGCTCTGTTCCAAATTCACTAACGTATAGCAAAATAGCAATATCAAATAATTCCGTTAAAAAATCGCTGTTATTTGCCTTTAACACCACCTCGTTGTAAAACGAATAAAATGGCTCTAAGTAAGGTTGAGACTGCTCAACCATCAATGTGTGATTTAGCTCATTAAAATAGGCTAAATAATTAACCGTATTTATACCTGCATTTAGTGGCTGCTTAGCTAAATAACCATCCACAAGGTGCTGAGATATTGCTCCCGATAAGCTTTTTATTTGAGCACCACGGCTAAAGGCTAAATCTTCATTTTTACCGCCAGTGTTCTCGGCAAACTCTTTTACAATGGCTTTTTTAACACCTTCAGGTGCTCGGTGAGAAGGCACATTTTTAAAACCAAATGCCTGCCAGCTTCTTGCTTTAAGAAGTCTGTTAACCACACCGTCTAAATAGTTAAATGACTCCCACTTACGCGCAAAGTTGTTTTGTATTTCACTGGGTATCGCACGTAAATGGTGAGCTTTTATGACTTGTGGACCAGATAGTCTTACTCCACCCGTATTTTGCGTTTCAAAAAAGCGATAGGCTTCATCTTCAGATTGTGTGATCACTACTGTAAAGTTAATGCGGCTTAAATCGAGTGCTAACAACGACTCAGGGAGAGATTGTGCTGTTAGCCATTGATAGTTTTTGGCTATGCGCTCATGGCTACTTGGCGAACCGTACTGCATATTTGGCAGGGAGTAACTGTTACCATTTTTTGCTGCAATTGCCATGCAAATCAACTGCAAGGTCGTAATACGCTGTTGACCATCAATAATATTTAAAATAGTTTCAGAGCCATTAGTAACCTGATGCAACACCACACTTCCTAAATAGAGTAAGGGTTTATCATGCTTACTTTGCGAATCAATCATTTCAGTATTCGCAGTAAAATAAGCCTCTAGGTCACCTAATAAAGCTTTTACATCGCTAGGAGACCATTTGTAGGGTCGCTGATATTCAGGAAGGTTTAATCGCGCCTTAAATCCATTTGGGGACTCTTTATCAACATCGATTACATCACCAGAAAATAACTGAGCAGCCGTTACACTGGTAACGGCAATGTCCATTGGATTATTTACTACTTCCTGTTGCATCGTCATCCCTGCTAAACCACTCCCGGTACTTTGATTTTACCAGTCACTGCACTGTTGATTAGCGTAGTTTTGTATTCTTTGAGTTTTTCGATTTGCTGCTTTTGAAGTTCCACAGCATCATCGATAGCTTTTGACTTATTCTCAATCACTTCAACAATTTTTACCTGTTCTTCAATTGGTGGTTGGCACAACGAGTTACTTCCAATACGATCGACATTCAAGTTCATCTGTGTATTTTTGATCGATGAATCCATAAATTGTTGTTTCATGTTACCTAATGCGTAATACAAAAAGTCTCTATCCATTTCTTTGTATGGACTAAACCCAACAACACTATCAGGAAAACACGCATCAAGATCCAAAATAGCCACATCACCAATGTTCGCAGCAATAGTGATAACGACTGTGCCTTTAGGGATCAAAGTAGAAACTTTAAGCCCTTTCTCATTTAACGTTTGCTTAAACTCATAAAGAAACTTATTTGCTCTAGCTACGTCACCAGTTTGAAAAAACGGATATTGACCATCGTATAATGCCGGATCATTACGTGGGCGATGAGTAAACTTACCCCTAAATATTTTGGTCAAATACTTTATCTTTTTAACTTCCCAATGTTCAGGTATTTTACCAATCCAATCGACACCTGAGTCTTTCATTGGTGTATTAGGCTTCCCTTCATAAGAGATGCCTTGAGTAACAGCTTGTTGAATGATGATTTGCTTGCGCTCTTTTAACAGCTCAATTTGTTTTTCTTTAATGGCAATAGCGTCATCAATTTGTGCCGTTTTTTTATCGAGAAAACTGGCAATAGCGGTTTGTTCAAGCATTGGTGGCATTAATAGCAAGCTATTAGCTATATGATTAAAATTAATTGTTTGGCGAACACCTGAACCAAGTAATTTCATATAGGCAACATCATATCTATGTAGTAAATATTTAAAGTACTCTTTACTCATATTTACTTTATTTTTTAGTACGATATATCCTGCGCTAACAACAACGTCTATTTCTGACAATCCAATTCTTAAACTTATTAAATCGTAATTTAAATTAAGAGGATTTATTAAAAACTCACCTCTTAACACCTCTTGATATGAAGCCTTAGTTGAATGTGGGATTTTATCGTCATCTTTAGTTACTACTTTACCAAAGCTAATTGACCCACAATTTAGGTTCATATTTTGAGTATGTTTTTTCTCGAAAAAGATGTGTTTTAGTTTTTTTACTTCCCAATGTTCAGGTACTTTACTTATCCAACCTTCACCTGAGTCTTTATATGCCTCATACTTAGACATAGAAGCTAATTCAGCCATCTTACTCTCCTTGTACTTCGGCTAAATCCACACCAAGAATGTCAGCAATTAAACCTTCTGCTTTTTGCTCTAAGTCGATTATATCGGTGGCGACTTCATCCATTGAACGTAATGGCTTATGTTGATAGAAATACTTGTTAAAACTGATCTCATAACCAATCTTAGTACTATCTAAATTAATCCATGCCTCAGAAACATGAGGTTTTACTTCATCAAGAAAATATTGGTGAATTTCGCCTTTGTCTGTGTCTTTATCTTGATTGTATGTAAGCGGCACTGACTCAGCATCACGCAAATCAGAGTTGGTTTCATACGTAATAAACTCTAATTTTTTTCCTTCAATTACATAATAACCAAAATCTGCCAAATCTGACGCTTCACAACCTAAGTGATGTAATAGCTCATCAAACTTATCTTGCTTAAATTTAACAACCTTCTTAACTACTTTTACGGCAGTTTCATCATACCAACTGACTGCATCTAAAATCGCTTTCTTCTCTGAAGCACTAAGTTTGATCTCTAGCGTTTTTAACTCGGCATCGACATCAGCTTTAAATTGGTTGAAGTCGTTGCTTTCATTAGCAGAGCTGCCACTTAAGCCCTTACTTTCAAACGCAGCTTTTAATTGGTTAGCCGTATTTACAAACTCTCTATGTTTTTGCCACTGTTTGGTATCAAACAGTTTGCTTTTTGCTTTGGCATTTAAACTAATGTCACTATCTTCACACCAAGCGATTACCGCTTTCTCAATACTCTTTAAGAAGCCTGTTTCATATACTTTGTCGCCATACTCGCTAAACAAGTACTCCATCGGCTCACGTAAAGATTTATCAAAACGCAGTGGTGCTATTAGCTCATCTTTGAACTGAGCGCACCTTCTGTCAGGGCGTTCAATGTTAACTTTGTAGTAACCAAAATCTTGATTATCAAAAACCTTAGCTGCAATACCGATAGGATCATTGTTGTCGTTTAACTTACGCTCGACATTGGACGCACTTAGGTATGTTTGCATGATCTCTGTAATATGCTCAGGCGCAAATTCGCAATTTTTGTTGCCTAAATTCTTTCGCAATTTTTTGAAGAGTAGACTGGAATCAATAAGCTGAACTTTACCTTTGCGCTCCTCAGGTTTGTTATTGCTAAGCAGCCAAATATAAGTGGTAATACCCGTGTTATAGAACAAGTTGTTTGGTAGTTGCACGATCGCATCGAGCATATCGTTTTCAATGATGTACCTACGAATATTACTTTCACCAGAGCCTGCATCACCTGTAAATAAGCTGGAGCCATTGTGAATAGAAGCCACACGAGAACCCAATGGACTGATATCCAATGGCTTCATCTTGCTAACGACTTCCATGAGGAATAGCAACTGCCCATCGCTTGAGCGAGGGGTGGCATCAACCTTTGATTTATTGCCCCAATAATCAGCTAATTCGACAATAAAGCGCGGATCAATAACATCAGAACCATCTTTAATATTCTTTAGTTCACTGGCCCAGCTTTTCCCATAAGGTGGATTTTGTGCAGAAAAATCAAAGGTTTTTCCTGCAAACTCATCAACTGAGAGCGTAGAGCCAACACGAATATTTTCTGGGTTATTGCCCTTGATCATCATGTCGGATTTACATATGGCGTAAGTCTCATCATTGATTTCTTTACCAAACAGGTGAATATCGCGTTTTGTGCCTTCGATTGGGAACTTTTCTTCAATAAAGTTCTGCGCCTCAGTAAGCATACCGCCACTACCACAAGCACTATCATAAATGGTTAATGGGTCTGGCAAATTACCTTTCAGCGGGTCAAACAACATGTGGATCATCAATTCAATTACTTCACGAGGTGTAAAGTGTTCACCAGCTTCTTCGTTGTTTTCTTCATTAAACTTACGGATCAGCTCTTCAAAAACATAGCCCATGCCGAGATTCGACAATGGTGGAAGCTTATTACCATCAGGGTCTTCTTTGTCGTGCGGAGTTAAGTTGATATAAGGCGATACAAACTTTTCAAGGACATCAAGTAATACATCTTTACCCGCCATATGGCGCACTTGTGCTTTAAGGTTAAAGCACTCGACAATCTCTTTTACATTGGCACTGAAGCCATTTAGATATTCTTCAAAGTTAGCTAATAGAATTTGCTGGTTGTTTGTAGCTGTACTGAATAGGCTTTTTAAAGTCCATTTTGAAGTATTGTAAAACACATAGCCAGTCTCTGCCGTTAATGGTGCATCATCAAGCTCGGTAGCTTCCATTTCTTCTAGTTGAAATTTAACTTCAGCAAGCACTGCTTCTTTGGTTGGTTCTAGTAAAGTATCTAATCTGCGTAATACCACCATTGGCAAGATTACGTCACGATACTTACCACGCACGTATACATCACGTAAGCAGTCATCTGCGATTGACCATATGAATGAAACTAATTTGTTGTGTACGCTGTGATCCATTATTATTCCTATAGAAAGCGACTCTTTCGCTTTGATAAATTCTTAAAATTCTATTTGTATCCGGGCGAGATTGTCATACTCGCCACGTTCGCTAATTCGTTTATATTGCTTAGCCAAAGGTGATACTCATCACCCACTAAGGAAGCATTTTTAGTACAATCTACATTCCACTGACGCATTAGGTAGCCAAGCAGGGCCTCTCTTACTTCTAACCGTAAAACACCATCAATCATGTTGTAATCTAGTTCTATCGCCTTTTTGTGCTTAATAGATGGATGAACACTTAACTCAACATTGATAATGTTGTTCCAACTGATGTCTTTTGCAGCGAGTTGATTGTCACTTAATGTTTGATCAATTTCTGAAACGTTTTGTAATCGCGTACAGACGAAATCACGAAACTCATTGGTTTTGCGATCGAATGCTCTTACGTGCCATCGTTGACCGTTGTTAGCAATGGAATGTGGGACAATCTCTCTACTGCTTTCACCAGACGATAGAGAAACATATTCGCATCGAACCGCTTTTTTAGTATTGATTGCACGCATTAAGGTTGCAATTACATTTGGTGATGGGTGGATTAAACGAGTCGCATCAAAACAATGTTTTGATGGTTGTGAACCATTCGATAATCCATCGCCAAACCCTCTGCAAAGGCTAGTTAAAACGGCTTCAGGATTATGGGTAAATACAGACTGGAATTCATTTGTACGATAATACTGTTTATCTTCATGCCTTAATTCAAGATTATCAGGCGCTAACTCTTTGTATAGAGTTAGATCTCTTGAGCAAGATGCAAGGCCAGTTTTGAAGTGATTGATCAGATCTGCACGCGCTATTTGCCCTACAAACTGTAGGCAAAAATCAATAAACGCAAGGCGCTCGCGTTGTGCGTAGTTTAGCTTTTCTAAATCCATCTAATGCTTCATTAGTTATTTTTATGATTATTAATTATCAAAGTTACATTAATAAAAACCAATAAACAATCATTTTGATAGCATCTTTTATATAAGTCCTAAAGTTCTGGTGCAAAGCTCCACTAACTGCTACTCAATAATTATGCTCAAAATCAATAACTCTCCTATTTTCTAAATAAATTGAAATTTTTGTTTGAATTTTTAGCGAATTTAACTAACTGATATTTAAATAAATAAAAATCACCACAGTGCTCACTGCGTACTATATAGTTGATTTTATTGTATTTTTATAATTTTAAAAATAGAAAAACATATTATAATGGATTAAATGGTGTGGTGATTTTTTAATGAAATTTAAGAGAATTAGTTAAGAGTTATGCTTACGACAACGTTGTTCGATTGGGCCATTGTAGAACTGGTTGCAGAAGATAGCCCTCATCAAAAAAGACTATTTTTATGGGGGCTTGTTAGTGAAGACCTATTAGGAAGATTCCAAAATGGGGACTACGTATTCACATCTCTAATTACAGCTATTTATCCTGATTCACGACAAGTCATTACAAAAACGAATCACGTCTACAATCTTGTCGGACCGGGCCAACGCGTCAAAGCATCTGGTGATGAGCTAGAAATGCTCAGAAATGGCTACTCTCCGGGCGATATTGAATTAATCAAATCCTAGATATGAGGGAATAGAGTGAAACATATAATTAATACCGACCAAAAAATAGCAGAAACCTTAAATAACGGAAAAATACTAGTCTTAGACCAAGTGACTAGCCAATGGTTAATTTTTGAAGATGATGGCGAGGAAGTTTATTGCAGTGACGATATTGTAGAGATCGAAAAAGAGCAATTTCAAACGCTTGAAAGCTTAGCGACAGATGGGGCAATTTATCGGAATAAATTTATCCTATCTAATAAGTTAATGCTTCTTAGTTATATGAGTTGGGCAGTCGCACAGCAAGTAACTGGCAGAAACCAAGTCGAATCTCAAATCACTAAATTTGAGGCATAAAATGGCATACATAGGCTTCGCTAGAGTTTCTACAAATCAACAAGATCTCACTCTTCAATTAGACACACTAAAATCAGCAGGGTGCGATCCTATTTTCCACGGAAAGCAGTCCGGTACATCAGATGAAAACAAAGCAAAGTTAACTGAGTTAATAAACTATGTTCGTAAAGGTGATGTCATTCTAGTCACAAAGTTAGATCGTCTTGGTAGGTCGCTAAAATCGGTTTTATTAACAATTGAATATATTCACCAGAAAGGTGCAACAATCAAAAGTCTTGATGGAGTAATAGATACAAGTAATCAAAGTCCTTTTGCAAAAGCTATGGTTAACCTGATTGGTACTTTCGCTCAATTAGAGCGTGATCTTATTGTTTCTCGAACAAGTGAAGGGCGCAATGCTGCAATGAAAGCTGGTACTCATTTCGGTAGACCTCAAATACTAAAAGAACAAGCACGAAATAGAATTAAAGCAGAGCTTTCCGAAAATTCAGCAAGTATTAATCAACTAGCGCAGCAATATAAAGTATCAAGAACAACTATCAGGCGTATTCGTGATGAATAACCTGTAATCAAACATAAACTGTCTAAATATAAAATAAGCTTTTACTTAAGTAGCCAACCTGAGGTCCCAAACATGGAAAAAGAGCAGCTAGCTAATTCGTCAACTAAGACTCCATCCGCGATTAAAATTGACAACCTCGACATCAATCGAGATTTAACGAAAACAGCGCTTTGTTTTGTAGGAGAAAAAGAAGCTTCATGTCACTTAGATAAATCAAAAGATTTTAACAAGTGTAATAATTGCATCTACTATGTACAGATCAAGTAACAAGTAATCTTATCCAAGCCTTGCTTGGCATGGCTCCAAATTAACTACTGCCATTTTGAAGCAAATGGACAAAAGTATTAATATTTGTTCACCTTGTTTTAGGGATGAACATAAGTTTGATATTAGAGTTATGTTCATGGACAAAAGTAAAATCAAACTTTTGTCCATATTGGTTTCCAAATTTTAAGAATTTAAATCGCGACAGGCGCTTTAATATTTGGATGTGCGTCGTAACCGACAATTTCAAAATCTTCAAACTTGTAATCATAAATAGATTCTGGTTTTCTATTTATCTTAAGTTCGGGTAAAGATTTAGGCTCACGAGACATTTGCTCTTGAATTTGCTCCATGTGATTAGAGTAGGCATGTAAATCACCAAAGCTCACTATAACTTCACCCGGCTCAAGATCACATTGTTGGCAGAGCATATGAACGAGCAAAGACAGGCTAGCAATATTGTATGGAAGTCCCAAGAAAATATCTGAGCTTCTAATATACAATTGACCAGAGAGCTTTCCGTTAGCTACATAGAATTGATAAAGCAAGTGACAAGGAGGTAATGCCATTTTGCCATTTTTTACGTTTTCATGAGGGCTGACGGTTTCATCAGGAAGATACTCAACATTCCATCCATGAAATAGTATTCTTCGGCTATTTGGGTTGTTTTTAAGGGTATCAACTACATAGTCAATTTGGTTTATTGTTCCGCCATCTTTTGTAGGCCATGCCGTCCATTGAGCACCATAAATTGGCCCTAATGAACCATCCTCTAAAGCCCACTCATCCCAAATTTTCACACCATTTTCATTTAACCAATTATTGTTTGTATCACCATTCAAAAACCAAATTAATTCATTGGCAATACTTTTAAAATGAAGCTTCTTGGTAGTAAGTAATGGAAATCCTTTTGAAAGATCATGCCTAATCTGGCGGCCAAAAACAGAAGTTGTACCAGTCCCCGTTCGATCACCTTTTTGCGTGCCGTTTTCGAGTACATCTTTTAATAATTCTAAATATGCTTTCATTATTTTAAATCTCTTAGTAAATCTTGTAATTGTTCATTTTTAGCTTGAAGAGCCTTTATTGTTTCTTTCTGTTTGTAGAACTCTCGTTTGTAATAACTTGCATTATCAATCGATCTTTGTAGCTGTCTTTCAAAATCATCCCTATCATCTTTTGCTTTTACAAATTCAGAAAACCAATGAACAACTTCTTTTGCGATTTTATCACGTTCTTCTGTAATAGTTTCGAGTTCAGTTTGCTTTTGTACTTTATTCTCAAGAGCCTTTTTTTCTCTTTGTTCTTTTATTTCTTTAAGTCTAGTTTTTGGAAACCCTCTATCGGCAACAGTATTTCTACTAACTCCGGATAACCTAGAGACTTCTTGGATGGTAGCTTTTAAACTGATGTTCTTACTTATTTCATTAAGGGCATTATTTAATTTACGGGTGTTTTCATCATAATCGAGCTGATTTTTCTCATCATAGGCTTGTGTGCTCATCAATCAACAGCCTCCCCTAAATAAATTAAAACTTGTTTAGCCTCTTCAATTGCTTCAGTTAGCTGGCTTTGTCTATCTTCATAACCATCTTTACCAAGTAAGGCAACGTTAGACGCGTAAACCTCTTTCCATTTGGGGATATTTGCTTTTCCCACTATAGCATTTTTACATCTAATTGGGTTGCACCTGAGGGAGCCAATACAAGGGATACTTTTGTCATAATCTTCCATTCCACCAAAACAAAACCCAGTTCCAACATTAATCACCGCCATTCCCTGCTCTGCCATAGCGTCAAATATTTCATCCTTGGTATACCCTTCCTCCATGTAGCCTTGAAAAACTTTATTTAATCTGGCTTTATGCTCTTTAGCGTTGGGGCCAACATAAACCCCATCAGGGTCCATAATCGTTTTAATTCGCTCAACTTCAGCATCCCGTCTAATTGACTTATTCATCGACTTATTAGCTATTATATTTTCCGCTATTTCACCGTACCCCAAAGTTGTTCCACTTGAGCTGCCGAAACTTGTGTATTTACCAACATCATCAACGACATGTTTCAACTGGAAAGAAATAAATGGTAGCCCAAGTTCAATTCGATGCAGTTGATAGGCCAAGGAATGACGAAACATATAAGCATTGAATTTAATTGTCTTAGTTCGTTCTTTTCCTAAAACAACATTTAAGTAGTTATCAATAAAATGCTTAATTCCAGCTGAACCCATGCTAGTTGGAGTTTTATCTGGTGAAACTGTATCCATGTTGCTAAATAAAAAGTCATTATTCTTTAAAGGTGAAATCAACGAAGCAGCTTTAATAGCGTCCTTCATTATTGGTATTGCAACCCATTTATCGTCAAACAAGGTTAAATTTTCTAAATCATTTTTCTTAACATTTGAAACTAAGACGTCAAACCCTTCATGTTCAATCAAACAACTACTAATTCTAATTTCACTCAACTCCTCTGGTCGCATGCCAGTTAACTGAGCAGTTAAAAATGACGAAGCGTAATAAACTTGGTTGACATAGTTTCTGACATGATCAAAGTGCCGAATATTATGTTTACCATTCATGACTTTTCGAATTTCCTCGTGGTAATATAACTTTCCTGAAGGATCGCAAAACTCACTTGGGATCTGGCATTTAGAAGCAATAAAACTTTGAGAGTAACCTTTTGACCATAGTCTCAATAGAACATAATCATTAAGAGTGCTTTCATCAAAATCAAAGTTTAAATCGCGCTTCTTATTGAAAGCATTAAAATGTTTTAACGCAGTTTTATCTTCAATTTCCTGAGATATTCGAGTTAAGAAATCAATTACAGTAAAAGTGGAATGAAGCATCAACTGTTCAAAGTCTTCGTTTTCAAAATATTGCTTTGCTTCTCTTTTTTTTATCTCATGTGCAGGCCATTCCAATGACTCAAAATCTATTTTAATGCTAGAGCCTAAAATAATTTTGGTAAATGGATGGGTCAAATAATAAAAAAACCTTCTCAGCTCTGTCCCCGCTACATATTCAAAACTTTTCGCGGTTTCCCTAAAATCACTATCCAAGATATCTGTCAAACTTTGAAAGCGCTCGTCTACGAACTCTTGGCCTAAAGAGCTTAAATCTTCAAATACTTTATCGATGTACCTTAACCCAGCTCGAAACTGGGTTATCACTGTATTTGGCCTGATAGCAATTCGTTCTTTTCTTTTACTCTTTTTCTTCTTTTTACTAAAAGCTATAGGAATTACTGTACACATGTGCAGAAGGCACTTGATCTCTGTCATAACAAAATCAGGAATACTGGGATAATCATTAAAGTCAATTCGAAGCTTAGCCCCCTGAACTGATTTAGGAGGATTAAGGTAGTCCTCATTATAATCCCAGACATGCTCATGAAACTGACTTTTCTTTGTGACTTTTAAATTTAATAAATTAGGTAACCAACTGACGGTAGCTGGCAATTCCATATCATTTTTAAGTTCGTTGAATTGTCCAATAATTGGAATCAAAACAGTTTTATTTTGAGCGAAGTTTTTAACTAATGTCACGCTTGCATCGATGTTGTAATTTTCCATTATGCTGTTACTCCATCTATGACTGCTGTTTCTTCAAATTGTGCAAGTTTCTCAGCTTTAAACAGAACTTCTGCATCAAAATCAGACTTCTTAGGATTAAGAATCTCATCTAACAGACATAGATTTTCTTCAATTACATAACCATGTGGAGTATCCATAATTCGATTTCTTTGCATCAAGAGCATGTAATCTCTCTTCATTGCAAAAAGCATTGGTAGCTTATCAACGGTTATCATTACATTTTCACATGACAGGCATTTATTATACTGAGAGCAAGGACTTCCCTTCTTAAATCCTGACATTTTCTTAACAAAATCTGGTGGCGAGAATATATTTGAGCAGCCCCCAAGTGGGGTTGTGAAAATGACTTTATCAGGATTGTCTAAAAACTTATTAGACACTTCATCATCAGCTTTAACAAAAATACGATTATGGATTTTACTAATTGCTTCAGTCAACTTCTCTCTAGCTATCCTATTAAAGTCTAACTTGTCCAAATAATTCATTGTTGTTTCTATGTTTGAATGGCCAAGCATTAATTGGATTTCTCTAATACTTACACCTGCCTCAACTAACTCACTAACGAACGTTGGTCTAAATCGACTAATTGTAAATACTAATGGTTCCCCACTTTCAGACTTTAAGTCATGTTTCACGACAAAATTAGAATAGATAGAAGTTGTTTGCCGCTTCAAATCGGAAAAAGATCTAATTTCTCCATGTGTTGTTTGCCCTGTACTCTTATATATGAACAACTTATCTTTAATATGCTCCGGAGCATCTTTGCGGATGCTCTCAGTAACTCTAATGACGTTCTCGAATACGTCCTTTACTTCTTCGCTTTGCTTTTTTGATAACCACTGAAGCTTAGATTCAAAAAGGTCTAAATGGAGTTGCATACCTCCAGAGCTTCTCTCTTTCCAATATCTCAAACATGGTTTTTGTGTGGTTTCGTGGGCAATTACAAAATCATCTACGTACAGATCAAATAGAGGATCCGCATTCATTCCAGTAATTTGTGCTAAACGAAAAACAAATGGTGCGATCACATCCGCATCAATAATCGAAGGTACTCCCCAACTTCGATATACATTGTGCAACCCAATATCTAGCTTTCCGATTATTTTAAGAAAGCCTTTTTCTTCAGGCGTTTGAGCATCATTGAAAGAAGTCGGAGTGCAATTTAAATTATTTTCAAACAAATATCTTGCATTTTCAATTTTAGAAAAACTGGGCTTAATGAAACCATTTTCATCTAAAGGATATTCACCTTCTCCTGATTTTTGGTATGGTTCAAATAAAACTATGATGTCATCAATTGAGGCTTGAATAGCCTCAGTTATCGCCTGACGCTCACTTTTTAAATAAGGCTTATAAGTATCTGTAACACGACCGCGAGTGTTCATTTCTACGTCATAGAAACTGTGAAAATTGATGTCCTTGAGTTTTGTAGCGCGTTTCAGTAGCTGTCGAACCGAACTAACGATTGTTGGAGCGTTGCTAGGTGCAATGCTTCCGCCATGCATTTTAGGGATAACATAGTCTTGCTTAAATCTAACTAGTAAAAACTCACTTAAAATATCTTGAAGCGATGATTTGGGATCAATATCATTCTGCTCTAAAAATCTGCACAAGTGACTGTACGCTTCCTGCGGCTTCTTTTTACTTGAGGCTGATGCTGCTCCATTTCTAACTAAAGCGGCTAATTGCTTTAGCTGCACGAATGGTTCATCGGAACTTTCAACTCCAACAAATTCTTTACATGAATTGAGTGACTTTGTCGCTAATTCGTCCCACCGTTGCACTGCTTCTTGTTGTTTGTTCCTATATTCTTGATCATAAAGAGCATCTCTGTCCTTAACTGCGCGGTAATTGCAATCAAGCCCTCCTAATTCTATTAGCTCAGCGTTCAACTCGTTACCAAGATCTGTAACAATTTGATACCCTTTACCTCCGCGCCAATTCTTAATATACGTCTTAAAACGAATTGAATTTCCGAAAGTTTTAACACTAAGCTTTTCTTCTGTAGTTAGGTTATCCCACCAATACTTTGTTGTTCTTCGGACTTCCAGTGCTGACGCGATCTGCTCTTTTAAAATTACACCTTCTTCTTTAAGAATATTGTTCAATTTCTCAAGATAAGGGCTGTATGCATTACTTTTAGATGAAGCAATCTTAAGTCCAAGATTTCTGTTTAACTCAGCACAAGATGCGGCTGCTGAATATCCATTTTTCTTAGGGATATGAGAAACCGAAATACCCCAAGCTTTATTGCGGTTCGTATCTATTTCGTTTACGAAGTTTTCTAAAATTTTAACTTTTGGATTTTGCATCATTAACTCCTGACTACTTTCTTTTAGTCTTAGTTTGAGCGTTCAACTGCTCCATCAAACGCGAACGAGTTAATATTTCTCCGTTATTGTCGGCAATCTTGCCGTAGGTTTCGTAAGGTAATTGAGTATAAACTTGAGTTGTTTTCAAATATGCATGTCCAAGACATGTCTGAAGCAATACTAATTTATCAACAGCATGATCGCCTAAATCCGGGGATCTTAATACAGACCCAGCGAAGCCATGTCTTAACATATGTGGATGAATTGCTCTCTTTATCAGCCCTTTTTTTAATGCACGTTTAGATACACGACTTAATAACTTACTTACAGATCCCGAATTGTATGGTGTACCATGAGAATTAAGAAATGCGGGGGCGTCTATGCCAAACTCTTTCGTTCTAACTCTATATTCAGGTGTTGAAAAGTATCGTCGCAACCTCGCTAAAGTGTGAATACTTGTTAATGTATATCTTTCATTAATTTGGCGCTTCCTACCTTTTGAGCCTGCTACAAATACTTGTTTATATTCCGATGGTATTGAAATGGTGTCAGCATCTACTATGTAGATTTGTTTATCTGTATTTAATGCTGTATCGATATGTTCTTTCTTCACTCTGGGTATTTCAGAACGCCTAAGACCAGTGTCGTACATGAATTGAAGTAAGACTTTTTCTCGTTCGTGATTTGTACATAACATCAGTGCAGTCAATTCATCTAAACTGCACATTTCAACTAACTTAGACTTTGAAGAACCGTAAATTAAACCGTCTTCGTAAGGATTATCATCACGAAGTGCTTTACCATCATTTCGAGCCTTACAGAGATAGTCATTAAAAAACGCTTGGAATGTAGCGTCCCGGTTACTAACAGTGGTTGAAGCAAGACCTTTGCCTTGCCTTAAGTAAGCAAAATATTCACTAAAATTATGCTCTTGAATATCCAGCAATGCATTGTCGAGTTCCTGATGTTTCAATGTGCTTTGTTCATTCAAGTAATCAAACAAATACGAAAGATTTTTTGCGTAAGTGGAAATTGTGGTTGGTGGAGTTTTTCCATGTCGTAAAGCCTCTGACAGCCAATTTGAAACATGTGGAAGAACTTGATGTTTCGAATTGAACACAGCAACTCCAGTTACTGTAACTTCTTCATTTAGACATTCATATTCTGAAACTGACTTTGCTGCTTCTGATTCCTTTAAATCAATTTGCTCTCCTTCTACTATTTTAAATCTCATTTAACACCCACTTCGCCCTAAGTCACAGTACTCATAGCATACTGTGCAATTAATTAATGTATCGAATTATCTTTACTATAGTACAAAAAAAAGGAATTTTTAATTTCCTCATTTCCATACTGTGCATTTCTATTATAGGGTAATAAAAGAGGGATATCAGCACTGCGTTGGAAACTGTTTAAATATAGTTTCCCACCTAGCAAAGAAAAATGGTGTGTATGCATACACGGACGTAAACACCCGTATTCAAATTCACCTGGATTATAAAATGTGAGGATCTCACCACGTGAATCTATCCCCTTAGATAAGTCATCCA